>ENA-UEOL01001626-UEOL01001626.1-human-gut-metagenome-genome-assembly--contig:-NODE-1626-length-13931-cov-7.401978_pt1 | contig 13931 bp, 6 predicted proteins | sample MGYA00242884_ERZ507884 | MGnify/ENA primary metagenome ERZ507884 (study PRJEB26167, sample SAMN06115417) | human gut metagenome | host: Homo sapiens | place: China:Chongqing | collected 2015-03-06... | reverse complement strand
CAAACAAAAAGAGCGCACCACTCTTGGCACGCTCTTTTCTTTAAATCATCTTTTAAATATACATTATCGGTTGGCAGTAGGCCACTGATAAGTATCAGTGCAATGGATATCAGCACTCTGGTCGGCAATCATCAACTTGAAATCGCCTTCCTCCAATCTCCATTTGCCATTCCAACCTACGAAGGCCAAATCGTCTGCCTTTAATTCAAATGTCATGGTCTTGGTCTCACCAGGCTGAAGTTCCACCTTGTCGAAGGCACGGAGACGACGGCCATCAGGCACCATACTAGCGATGAGATCGCTGCTGAACAGGAGGACACTCTCCTTGCCTGCCACCTTGCCCGTATTCTTCACATCCACGCTCACCTTGATGATGTCGCCGTGGCGGAAATCAGACTGAGAAACCTTCAGGTTGCTATATTTGTAAGAGGTATAACTCAAACCATATCCGAAGCCCCACTGCTGGGTAATCTTCGCATTGTAGTCGTAAGCACCTTCCATCGTACCCACCTCCTCACTCTTCTTGAAGTCATAGTTGGCGAGCGAATTGATTTCCTTAGGATAGGTGTAAGGCATCTTGCCACTGAAGTTTGACTTGCCCGATACCAGGTTTGCCAAGGCATCGCCGCCCATGTTGCCAGGGATAAGGATGTTGATGATGCCCTGTGCCAATGGTTCGATGTCAGCAATGAGACGAGGACGACCTTCATTCAGCACCAAGATGACAGGCTTGCCTGTCTGAGCCAAAGCCTTGACCAGATTACGCTGGTTCTCTGAAAGCCAAAGGTCGGTCAGGTTGCCCGGAGTCTCTGTATAGGAGTTCTCGCCAATGCAAGCCACGATGATGTCAGCATCCTTCGCTGCAGCCACTGCCCCCTGAATCTGAGGTTCGTTCTCCTCCCAGTATTTTCCCTTCTCATTATAGGTAACACCCTGGTTCAAGATAACATTCTCCTTGCCATACTCATTACAGAATGCCTCATAGATGGTATTGTACTTGCCGGCAAACTCATCGGCACGATGTCCCTGCCAGGTATAGCTCCATCCACCATCCAGGCAGCGCATCTGATTGGCATTAGGACCCGTAAGGAGAATCTTCTTGCCATGCTGCAAAGGAAGGATATTACCCTCGTTCTTCAGGAGCACCATACTCTCGGTAGCTCCCTCCAAGGCGAGCTTGGCAAACTCCTCGCCACCAAACTTAGGATAATTCTTCAGTTTCTGGGTTGGGTTCTTGAAGAGGTCGAGACGGTACTTCATGCGAAGCACACGGCGACAGGCATCGTCGATGCGACTCATCGGAATCTTACCTTCCTTCACCAGTTCTACAAGATAGCCACAAGCATCGCAAGAATAAGGTTCCATAATCATATCGATACCGGCATTAATGGCGATGCGGAGCGCATCCTTCTTGTCCTTTGCCACCATCTCACGAGTATAGAGATTGTTGATGTCTGCCCAGTCGGTGATGAGCACACCATCCCATCCTGTCTCTTCCTTCAGCCATCCTGTCAGAATGTCCTTGTTGGCATGCATCGGCATACCGTTGACGGAAGCGGAATTCACCATCACGGTCAAGGCTCCAGCCTGCAGACCCGCCAGGAAAGGAGCGAAGTGCTTCTCTCGCAAGTCGGCAGGAGAGATATAGGCTGGCGTACGGTCTTTACCGGTCCAAGGCACACCATAGCCCATGAAGTGCTTCATTGAAGTGGCAATGTGATACTGGTCGATGTTGTTTGGGTCCTCACCCTGGAAACCATAGACCATCGCCTTGCCCATCTCAGAACTGAGGTAGCAATCCTCGCCAAAGTTCTCCCAGATGCGAGGCCAACGGGCATCACGACCGAGGTCAACGGTAGGACTGTAAGTCCAAGGCACGCTCACCGCACGAGTCTCATAAGCGGTAGCCTCAGCCGAACGGCGAGCAATCTCACGATTGAAAGTGGCAGCCACATTGATGTTCTGCGGGAAGAGGGTTCCGCCCTGTGTATAAGTAGAACCATGGTTCTGGTCGAGACCGAAGACACAAGGGATGCCGATGCGCTTCATCGAGATCTTCTGGATTTGCGCGATGTACTTCTCCCACTGCTTGGCTGTAGGAGCGCAGGTATTTGGAGCGTTGAGGATAGAGCCAATCTTATAGCGGGAAAGGATAGAATCGGTCTTGTGCTCGTCGATATAGAACACACCATTCTTGTCGTTGGCACCAAAGAGGTCGGTCACCAATTCCATCATCTGACCTATCTTTTCCTCCAAGGTGAGTTTCTTCAGGGTTTGTTCTACCTGAGCCTCAATCTTAGGGTCGCTCTTGATAACTGGAACATTGGCACTGGCTGTATAAGCCAATGCCAACATTGAAATAGATAATAATATTTTCTTCATAAATTCAAAGGTTTGACGTTTTATGATAAAACGGAAAACTTTCCAATATATTATTCAATAGTTACTTTTTTTACGGTGTAACCGTCACCCACGAGGAGGAGACCATTCTGCTCTGTCAAGAGCTGGATAGACAAGTCGGTCAGTTCAAACTCCCATTTAGCAGGTCCATTCACCATGATGTCGCCACGCTCAGGGTCGCCCTTACCAGTAAGGATGTTGTTCCACCAAGAGGTAGCAGCAGTACCCTGACCATTTCCATCTACATAGACACGGAGGATGGTGCCAGCCTTCACTTTTGAGAGGAAGGTATCCTTCAAGGCATCGAATGGTGTACTCCATGTCACGGCAAACTCACCTTCCCAGATGGTGTTCTCCATAGATGGACGTGGCTCTGTAGTTACCTTGATGGTACCGCTAGGGAACTGGTTGCCCTCACCATCTACCAAAGTGATATCATAGTCACCATTCTCCAAACCTTTAGGAGCTGTGAGCTTCAAGGCTGTGCCCTCTTCGAGAACCGCGAAGGCTACTTCCTTGCCACCTACCATTACTTTAGCAACTGTACCGAGATTCTTGCACTTATGGATAGTGGTCTCAGCACCTGGAGCTACCCAAAGCTCGACGGCATTGGTACCCAAGGCTGGGTCATCGGCAGCAGGAGTTACGGTAACGTTCAAGGTGCGGGATGTGCTCTTGCCCTTGGTGGTGGTTGCCACAATCTTCAGTTCATGATTACCTATAGGCAAAGATTGGTCGATAGTAGTACCTTCGGCAATCTTAGTGCCGTCGAGCAACCATGTCACAGTGGTATAGTGAACAGGAGTCACCTTGATTTCCAACTTATAATTAGTCTTGCGGTCTATCTTGGAATCAGCCAAGTCGGTGTTCAAGATACGTGGATTGTCATCTTCACTGACAGTGAAGTATGGTTCATCGTCAGAAGAGCAAGAAGACAAGGTAGATGTACCAGCCAGTGCGAAACCCACGGCTAAGAGCATCATCATAGCCTTCAAGACTTTTCCCTTATATTGTTTCATTGTCTTATTCATAATTAATTATTCTATTCTATTGTCCTATAAGACTTAACATTTAACACTTAACATTAAACACTACTTGCTATATCCCGTTCCGAATGGAGGATTGAAGTCTGGCTGAAGGTTTACATCAGCCTTGTCCCACCAGAGGCGCTTGTGCCAATCGTCTGTACCACCCATGCGGTCGATGGCAGCCTTGTAGTTAGCATTGTTGTACTGAGCTTCCAACTCAGGATACTGCAAGCGGACAGGCATTGACCAATCGGGATCCGTATAAGTGAAACCTTTCTTGGTCAAGCGATCACGATTCAAGATGGCAGGATAGTCAGAGCGGCGCATGTTAGCCCAACCCTCAGAAGGGTTCATCATGTGGAGAATCCAAGCCTGGGTGTTGATGGTCTCCTTAGGATTGTCACCCAACGGATTGTTAGCAATGAACGCATCTATCTCTTCCTTGGAAATCTTGTTGGATGTAAGATAGTAGTTGTTGAGCAACTCCATGCTGGCACGAACACCAGCCTCGTAGTGACTCTCAGCATCACCACCACCTACATTCCAACCCTTGTTTGCAGCCTCAGCCTTGAGGAACTCTACCTCAGCATAGCTCATCAAGTCGCCAGGACAAGAAGGCATCTCGAAGTCGATGTTCAGGCAAGGACGACCAGCTCGGGCTATATAATCAGAGCTGGCATAAGTGTTCGCGTCTATCTCTGCATACTTCTTCAAAGTAGGAAGGTCATCCAACGTAGCTGGATTCATCCAGTCTGTGTACCAGGCTGCACCAGGGTTGCAAGGCTCCTCACCGAGGTTCTTGCTCTGGAAGTAAGCCAGGAAATCATCGGTCAAGTCGATGTTCTGCTCCTTATCTGGCTTCACCTGACTACGCTTGATATTGTAGTAGTGACGGCAGATGCGATAGAGACGAGGGTCGTTGGTATTCTGCAACTGATAGAACAAGGTAGAGCATACCATGGTAGGCGATGTGGCATCCTGACCATAGAGAATCTCTCCCAAGGCATTGGCACGGAAATCGTAATCGTTGGCTCCATCATAATAGGTAAATGGAGCATCAGCATACTTGATATAAGCATCATCTGCTGCACTGGCGATAGCACCGGCAGCCACAGCCTTCTCAAACTCCTCCTTTGCCTTCTGTGGATTAACATCGGAAATGCGCATGGCATAGCGCATACGGAGTGCATTGGCATACTTCTTCCACTTAGCTACATCACCACCCATGCTGGTGACATCACCAGAAATGTGGTCGGTACCTGTGCCAAGCTGCTTCTCGCAAGCGTCAAGTTCCTTGAAGAACCAGCTGTAGAGTTCCTCTACGGTATCATACTTAGGGTTGGAGATACCTGAGATATAACCCAGACCTGCCTCCAAACAAGGCACGTCACCGTAGGTATCTGCCAAAACTGCCGTGATATAGACACGATGGATACGAAGTGCTGCATTCAAGTTTGCCTTGTCAGCAGAATTGTTGATGGCATCCACAAGGTTCTTGATACTGATTTCATAATAGCGGTCCCAGACACGACGGGTCATATCATCTTCTCTGAAATTAGAACCAGCGTAATTGGTTACATTCCAACCACCAGCGAAATACTGTGGAAAACCAGATATATAGTTACGGTAGGTATCCATCAGACTGAAGTCACCGTAAGTCTGCAACAAAGCTGTTGTCAACTGTGCGTTAGGGTCGAGCTCGTTCACCTTGGTCTTGTCGGTATTGATGTTGCTCAAGGTATCATCAGAGCAAGAAGTCATCGCAGTGCCGGTTGCCATCAGGGCGAAAGCCATCATCAGGCTGCTCTTACCTATATATTTCTTGATTATATTGTTCATTTTCTTACCTTATTATATATTAGAACTCTTCTAAAGAAATTGATTCATTTTTTCGAGACTAGAACTTCACGTTCACGTTCAAACCATAACTCTTGCGAGATGGCAGGGAACCATATTCCAGACCGAGACCTGAGGTGTTGTAGCTGGAGTCTGGGTCGATGTTAGGAATGTTCTTCCAAACAATGAATGGGTTACGAGCCACGAAGGATACGGTCAAGCCCTTGACATACTTGCCCAGGATGCTCTCTGGGAAGGTATAGCCGAAAGTAATCTCACGACACTTCACGTAAGAGTTGTCATAAATGAAGGCACTCTGCACGCCATTTGCCACATGCTTCCAGTAATCTTCAGGGTTCACGGCGATGTCGTTCTTGCGATAAGTACCGTCGCCATTGTCGATGACACCATCTACGACCAATCCCTTGCATTTACCTGCTTCACGCCATGCGGCAAGATCCATACCCGAAGCCTTGCGAGCCTCCTCAGAAGAGTACCACTCCTCACGGCCTGCCAATGTTCCCTTTGCCTTACCTGTCTGGTATGCAGAACGCATAGACATAGAGTAGATATCGGCACCTACCTTCACATCGAAGGATGCAGAAAGGCGGAAGTTCTTGTAGCTGAAGGTTGAGTAGAAACCACCTGTCCAGTCCCAAGTAGAGTTGCCGATGGTCTTGACCTTCTGGTCAATCTTTGGAAGACCAGTAGCTGCATCGACAACCACCTGTCCCTTGTCGTTGTAAAGGAAGTCGTGTCCACGGATAGCTCCATAGTTCTCGCCAACCTGAGCACCTACTGATACACCGCACCAGGTTGCCTTGGCAAGCTCAAAATAGTCCATGCCATCGGTGAGCGACTTCACCTTGTTGGTATTCTTCGAGAAGTTGACACCCAAGTCCCAAGCGAAGTCCTTGATCTGCAAGGCACGGGCATTGAGGGCAATCTCGACACCCTGGTTCTGAATCTCACCGGCATTGATGAGGCGGTAAGCATAGCCAGAGGTGGTGGTTGAAGCCAAACTCAAAATCTGGTTCTTGGAGTTCTGGTTGTAATAGGTGGCATCCAAGCCCAAGCGTCCGTTAAGGAACTTCATCTCCAAACCTACCTCGTAAGAACCTGTCATTGTAGGCTTCAAATCCTTGTTTGGCTGTGTTGAGTTGGCTATCATACCGATGGTATAACCCGAGTAGCTGTACTTGCCCGTGGTATAGTTGAGTGCCAACAGGTATGGATCGGTATCGCTACCTACCTTTGCCCAAGATGCGCGAATCTTACCATAATTGATGAACTTCTTGTTCTTGATAAACTCAGAGAAAACCAAGCTACCCGATACAGAAGGATATACGTATGTATTGTTATTTGTAGGGAGCGTAGACGACTTATCGCCACGGAGGGTTCCCTCCAAATAGTAAGTATGCTTGTAGCCAAGGCTTGCGCTGGCATAGAGAGAGCTGATCTGCTTCTTATACATGCTCTCACGAGTGTTCTGTTCCTGATAGTTCATGATGTTCTTGATGCCATTCATCTGCTGGTTGAGACCGACGTTGGTAGTGGTCTTGTTGTTCACCTTGAAGATGTTACCACCAGCGGTAGCGTTGACATCGAAGTCGCCCCATGAGTTGTTGTAGAGGGCGAGTATCTCGGCATTAAGTGTGCGGTTGTTGAAGATTTGGTCGGTAAGCTTTCCGGCAGGAGTTCCTGGAGTTGTCTTGGCAATGAAGTCCTCGAAGTTCATGCTGTTGATGTCGGTACCAATAGTACCCTGCAACTTGAAGTGCTTGTTGATGTTCCAGATTGCCTTACCCGTAAAACGGAACACGTCCTTGTCGGATGTATTGCTGTTCTTATAGAGATCCCAGTATGGGTTCTTGTTATACTGATCGTTACCATTCCAGTTGGAGTAGTTGCCGTCGGCATCCTCATAGTGCTTCAGCCAAGCCTGGTCGTAGGTACCCGCCAGGGTCATGAGGTTCTTACCCACGTTGCTCTGAGAGTCACCAAGGGCAGGACGGTTCTTTACCTTCTCACGAGTATAGTTGGCGGTGAAGTCGAAGTCAACAGGACCTGCAGAGGTATTCACACGGAGGTTGAAGTTGTCACGACTCATATTGGTATTTGGCAAGATATCCTTGTTGCGCATATCGGTAACAGAGAAACGCATACCCGTCTTACCGGAATTAACTGAGAGGATGGCAGAGTTCTGGGTAGTGAAACCTGTACGGAAGAAACCAGAAGCATTGTTTGGATGCATCATGAATGGACGTTCCTCGCCATCGAAATATTTGAACATGAAGTCATCGGCCTTAGGTCCCCAACTGGCATTGGTACCAGAAGTGCTCGCATTAGGAAGCTCGCCATTGTAGCCAGCACCGTATATCTCCTGGATGTCGTCCCATTTAGCCAACTGAGTATCGATAGTATAAGAACCATTGTACTCCACGGAAATCTTATCCTTCTCCGCCTTCTTGGTCGTAATCAAGATAACACCATGGGAAGCACGGCTACCATAGAGGGCAGAGGCAGCAGGACCTTTCAATACGGTCATCGTCTCAATGTCATCAGGATTGATGGCAGAGATACCATCACCGAGGTCATAACCACCAGCTTCACCAGCACTGCCAAAGTTGGTATTATCCAAAGGCACACCATCCACCACGTAAAGAGGCTGGTTATTGCCTGCCATTTCTGTATTACCACGAAGAAGCACGCGGGTAGAACCAGAAGCACCGCCAGCGGTGTTCTGCACAACGAGACCAGCCACCTTACCTGAAAGAGAGTTGATGACGTTGGTTTCCTTCGCCTTGGTGAGTTCCTCACCTTTAACCTCCTCCAAGCCATAGCCCAAAGCCTTGCGGTCGCGCTTGATACCAAGGGCGGTAACAACGACCTCATTCAAGGCCTTACCATCCTCTTGCATCGTGATTTTCATGCCATTAGCAGCTTTCACGGTCATCGTCTTGTAACCGATGTAGCTCACTTCGAGCGTTGCTCCAGGCTTGCAGTTCAACGTAAAGTTACCATCTATATCGGTAACGGCACCGTTGGTTGTACCAGCCACCTTCACGCTAGCGCCAATCAAGGTTTCGCCAGTGGCATCCACCACTGTACCCTTGATGCCTTGGTTCTGCTGAACGCTCATCGCTGCATTGTTCATCTGGGCAGCGAGAATGGCAGAAGCAGGCATCCACATCAAACCTGCACCGAGCAGGCCGAGAAACATAGTTTTCTTTCTCATAATTGATATTTTTGTTTTTAGTTTAACATTATTCTTTCCCAAAGATTCCTTCGAGAATCCAAGGAGCATTCACCTTCATACTCTTGAAACGGTCGAAGATGCCATACTTCTCAGAGCCGTTGCCGAAGTGGTTGTTGTCCCAAACGAAAGTAGAGAAGCCTCGTTTGCGAGCCTCCGTAGTCAAGAACTTACAGTAGTAGGTCATGTTTTCATGCACTTTCTCTGAGTTTGACTTATAGTGATCGGTTACTCCCCACTCTCCTATTACGATACCCAGTCCTTTGTTGCTCCAGGTATTCACCACCTTGTCGAAGAAATCCGTCATCGTCTTCTCGTTTTCTGCAGGTATCTTGCCAGCATCCTTGTAGGCATCACCCCAGTAATCGTAGGTGCAATCGCCGGCGTAGCTCCATGGCTGATAGTAGTGGAATTCCACACTCATATAGTTGTTGCCATTGTCTTCGGCATCCTTTGGAATGATGAAATCTCCATTCTCTATGCCAAACCATGGGTTACAAACGTAAGTCTGTAAGATGAGGTGGCGCTTGGCATTGTTGCCGCCTGTGGCACGAACCACATCCACGAATATCTGATTGTAAGCATTCTGCACTTCGAGGTTCTCGGCAGTAGGTTTGCCCCAGTTGTCTTTGATATGCACTTCGTTAGTTCCTGCGAAAGCAAGACGATAATCATAATTGGCAAACTCAGAAGCGATATTCATCCAGAGGAGCGCAAGCTTCTGGCAGTTTTCTTCCTTATATTGATAGGTAGGACGACTTTCGAGCCATTTTTCATGATGCACATTGATGATAACCTTGAGGTCATTATCCAGGCACCAGCCCACCACCTCCTTGATGCGAGCAATCCAAGCCTTGTCGATACTCATCGCCTGAGCGTTGGTAATGTGGCACTGCCAACGGATTGGAATACGGATGGCATTGAAACCTGCCTTCTTCACGGCTTGTATCATCTTCTTGGTAACAACTGGATTGCCCCAGGCTGTCTCTGCATGGATAGAACCATCAGGGTTGCCAATCTGCATCGACTCACCATCCTGTCCAGGAGCTGAGCACTCGAATTCATTGCCAAGATTCCACCCCACAACATCTTTATTCCATTGCTGGGCAGTAGGTATGGATTCGCCTACACCATCAGAACTGCCGGATGAGGGCAATGTACTTGCTTCGCATGAGAAACATGTGAAGACGCCTATTAAAAAGAGGCTAATTTTCAAAAAGTTCCTTTTCATTTTTATGTTTATATTGTTATTGTTTCGTTTTTTAAATAACTGTTTAACTTACGTAACAGAATCTGGTTGCAAAGATAAAGAAAAGGAACTTTCAGAGGGTTAGATAACAAACAAAAAAAGGTTTCAATTCAGACATATCGTCTAAACAGAAACCTTTTCTTTGAATTTAAAACTCTAATTTACAGATACTTACTTGGAGAAACTCCAAAGTGCTTTTTAAATACAGTACTAAAGTACTTCACATTTACAAAACCGGCTTTCACAGATACATCCAGCACACTATCCCCCTGTTTCAGGAAGATTGCAGCCTGCTCCAGACGTATCAAACGCATAAAATCCTGCGGACTTTGGCCCGTAAGAGTCTTCAGCCTACCATAGAAAAGCGTTCTGCTCATCGCCATCTCTCTACAGAGTCGGTCGATATTAAAGTCTGTGTCGCTCAGATGAGCCAACACCAAACGGGTAGCTTTATCTACAAAAGCCTGGTCTTGCGGATTCAGAACAGCTTCTGCCACATTTTCGAATGTCTGGCCTTGCTTATTCAAGACAGTATCATCCTTTTTCTCTTCAGAAGTTCCAGTAGGTTCCAAGCGTTCATAGGAAGAATCAGAACCCACAATCTGCTCGGAAGAAGTAGACTCAGAAGCAACCTCTCCTCTAACAAGAGCAAGGCTTCTGTCCATATAATACTGACTCAACCGGCGACGATTCTTCAAAATACTGGCAACCTTACTCGCAAGAATAGCAGTATCGAATGGCTTGGCTATATAGTCATCAGCACCAAGTCCGAGTCCCTCTATCATAAAGTCACGACCAGCCTTAGCAGTCAGCAGGATAACAGGCAGCCATGATGTTTCCTTATTTTCCTTGATGCTGCGACAGAACTCATCTCCGTGCATTCCCGGCATCATGACATCAGAAACAACGATATCACATACCCCGCCCTCTTTCAAATATTTCAAGGCAGCCTCTGCACTCTCCACATCAACTACTTGATAAGAATCACCAAAAGTCATTCTGATATATTTGCGAAGATCTTCATTGTCATCGACAAAAAGAAGTGTATCCGTTGAAACATCAGCATCCTGCAGAACCGCAGAAGACACAGTCTGGCAAGTTTCATCATGCTTATCTTCAGCTAAAGAAGATTCAGTTGCAACATTTTTCTTTTCTCCTACAAGCCGGACAGAAGAATCTGTCACATTACCTAATGGCATCTTCACACAGAAAGTAGTACCCTTTCCTTCCTCACTTACGAAACTAAGTTTCCCTCCTAATTTCTCTACAAGTTTTCGTGTAAGCATCAGTCCTAATCCACTTCCCATTTCCTGAGAATTTATCGCATTAGAAGCCCTGAAGAAGGTCTTGAAGATACTCTTAATTTCGGCCTTTGGAATACCTATACCTGTATCACATACATGAATCATAGCCATCTTACCTTCAACAGAAGCCGACAACGTAACCTTTCCACCTTGAGGTGTATATTTGATAGCATTCGAGAGAAGATTTTCCAATATCAGATCCATCATTTTGACATCAGAATGAATCTGTTGCTGCGGACACGTTTCAATACACAGTTGAATATGCTTCTCCTGAGCTGCCAATACAAACTTTTCCAACTGCACACGTAAAAGCATCGGCAATTCTATATCTTGCAGGCGGACCTGTTCGGCAGACTGCTCTACCTTTTGGAAGTCAAGCAATTCTGTAACCATCTTCAATAGTTTGTTGCCGTTGCGATGCGCCATATCCAAGAATCCACGGCTTTTCTCACTCAAGCCGGAATCATTAGCCAGATTATCAAGAGGAGCCAACACGAGACTCAAAGGAGTACGTATGTTATGGGCAGTATTAACGAAGAAATTGATTTTCTCATCATAATACTTTCGCTGTAAGCGCTCTTTGTAATACTGCCAGGCAAAATATAAGATGGCAGCAAAAATACAGAGATAGATAATCCATGCCCACCAGGTATTCCACCAAGGTTGGGCTATATGAATTTCCATAGTTGTTTCTCCCAATTCTCTACCATTACTTCTGCAGATAGCCTTTACATGAAGCACATAGCTGCCCGAAGGCAAATTTACAAATCGTGCCAACTGATTAGAAGATGGTTTACTCCAATTACGGTCGTATCCTTCCAAATAATATTGATATTGGATATCATACTGGTATTGATAATTGATACTCTCGAAAGAAACAACCAGCGTATTCTCATTATGGCTAAGACTCAATTTGCCTTCCTTCAACATTTCAAAGAGACATTCATTCCAGTGATCGGAACGTTCGACACCTTCAACCTCAACACTATGAATACGAAGTGGAGCGGCATAATTCAAACCTTTGGCAAACATAGGAGTCAAAGCGACAACTCCATCGTTGCTGCCAAAAAGCACCCTGCCATCTGAAGTACACGCAACAGACATCCGGTTATACTCACGTTCCATTCCCTTAAAGATGTTGAGGTTTACTATCTTCCCCTGTTTCATGAACGCCAATCCTTTATCCGTACTTATCCACAAATTGCCATTAATACCTTTTATAAGTCCATAAACAGTATTAGAAGGCAAAGCGTCCTGATTAGTATAGCGCTTAAACTTCTTTGTCAGTAAATCATAATCATAGAGTCCTCCTCCATCCGTTCCAATCCAGATATGACGGGAATCCTGAAAAGACATACTGTTGACAAACAAATTAATGTCTTTTTCGGGATACTGTTCAGGATAAAAGAAACGACGAGGATGCAAAGGTTCACGCTTATCAATCAAATAGCCTCCATGCGAAGTTCCTACAGCAATAAAACGCTTATCCAGTGATTCCGTGATGCATTGCACTTCGTTGACAGGCAGATAGAATACCGACTTTCCCGTTCCATTCAAATTATATTTATCTGAAGGGAAACAAGCCATATCTCCATCCAAACATCCCACCCAAATATTACCATCGCTATCAGTAAAAAGACTGAATACGTAATCACTCTTCAACATTCCTGTTTCCACAGAATAAGCAGGCATACTAGTGCCATCAGCATGAACCTGATATACGCCATTACCATAGGTACCAACCAGAATTCTGCCGTCTACAGTCTGACAAATCGTAAGCGCCACCTTATTATATAATCCATGATGCCAAAGACGAGTCTGCGCATCATAAACACTTACTCCTTTATCTGTGGCATACCATATTTTCCCATCACGGCTTTGGAAAACATCGTTCACACAATTATCTATCAGTGATTGATTGTTGAGATATTCATGTGTGATATATTCCAATTTATGTTTCATCGGTATTGCCAAATCTACTCCTCCCGAGTAAGAGCCTGTCCATAAATCGCCAAAACGATCGCAGCACAAGGTATATAATCCATTACCATTCAGCACGTTACCCGGACGTCCATCTGTATCAAGCAAGAGCTTGGTTTGTTTATTCGAACTGTCATAAGCATATATTCCAGCTCCATCTACAGCCATCAGAAGAGTCTGCTTATCATATAAAATGATTGAACGTACTGGAATTTTAGGAATGTTTTGCAAAGATTGGAAATCAGCAGATTTTATCAGCTTCCAAGTACGATCATCCATCACTTTAACTCCTTCGTGAAAAGTACCCAGCCAGATACGATGTCCCACAATATCATGATAAGAGGATACTACAGAACTGCCACTAATCTTCTTTTCTAACTTCCGGGCAGACATCGAATAGCAATAAACATCTTTAAATGTTCCTATCAAGAGTTTCTGACCTATAAATTGGATATGATTAATATAGGTATTTTTCAATACAAACCTACCCTTAGCTGTCTCCCGAACGATCTCCTTTCCATCAGTAGCTGCTGATAAGCGTAAGCGTCTCCGCGTTTATACCTTGCATAATTCAAAAAAAGCAGTAACAGCTGATTAAACAAATGCTGCTACTGCTTTTTCCATCGGTCAGGAAGTAAGTCTCTATATTTCTCCAGTGGGGTATTCGGTTGCCATTCAATGGTCTTTTCTATGACATCGCTAATGTATTCAAACAGATTGATGCCATTCAACTTGCATGAAATAGCTATAGAATATAGGATAGCTCCCCGTCTTGCTCCTTCGTGCGAGCCAAAGAACATAGAGTTTCTTCTTGATAGTGATATGTACCTCTGGATTCTCTCAATGTAGTTGTTATCGAGAGCCGTATCACCTCTTTT
>ENA-UEOL01001623-UEOL01001623.1-human-gut-metagenome-genome-assembly--contig:-NODE-1623-length-13938-cov-11.049347_pt1 | contig 13938 bp, 9 predicted proteins | sample MGYA00242884_ERZ507884 | MGnify/ENA primary metagenome ERZ507884 (study PRJEB26167, sample SAMN06115417) | human gut metagenome | host: Homo sapiens | place: China:Chongqing | collected 2015-03-06... | reverse complement strand
CGCAAGCCCTCCGGGCGAGGATGATTTTTCCACGACACCCGGAGGGCTTGACCTTGCTTGTACGAGCAGGACACGGGTTACCTTTGCCTGTGAGTTACGGGGATTCGGCTACGGTATGGCTGTCATGTCCGCTGTATATGTTTCTTGAAATGACCGTGATATTTTATGCCCGAAAATTACCGGCAATCACGAAAAAATGCTACCTTTGCATCAAGAAAAAAGAGTTATTTGAAAGCATGAGGAATATAGTGATTCTAAACAGCTTGGAATTTTCTTATCCGTTGCCCGTTCTCATGCGAGTTTTCTACAAAGCGTTGATAATCAAATAAGATACTTCAGATTACAACAAATATATATAATCTTACGCTATATAAACAATATCTTAAAACCTTATTCGATATAATACTTATTAGAATATTTTTAAATACTATAAATATTTTACTCTACGATATGCCCCGTACAATCTGCGCCAAACGATTTTCCGTTCTAAGCCAAACGATTTTTCAATCTACTGAGAACGATTTTCAGATATGCCGACATCCGCTTTACGAGCTTTACCGTGCCGAACACCAGATAAAAAGGAGATGTGGGTGTTTTCCGGAGAGTATTCTCCGCTTCTCCACCTCCCACAAACGGTTTTTCACCCGAAAAGGTTCGCTTCCTTCAGACCTCTTCTATATCAACGTTTTAAGGTGAACTTTCTGCCTTTACATCCTTCACCGGGATTTCACTGGGAAATGATACACAGCATACAGATTCCAATTTACAAATGTAAACCACCTGGTAATCAACGGGGTTATGGTGAAGGGCTTGACAAAGGCTTTTTCACGTCGTATATTTGCGGGCAGAAAACAGCCCCTAAACACAGCTACTATGGATTTCAAAAGGATTGCACATAATGCCGTAAGGCGGTGGAACGAAAAACGAACGGCAAGAAAGACGATTGGTACGACCCACGTCGCCATACCGCAGGCGGAAACGCTCCCGAAAGCCGCTAACCTCGAATCCGCCCTCGGCGGCTTCCTCGCCGAACGATACGAGTTCCGTTTCAACGTGCTCACAGAAGCCACGGAATTCCGCCACCTGTCTGATGAGGGAAACGGGACCTTCCGGCCCGCCACGGAACGAGACCTGAACGCCATCTGCCTCGAGGCACACCGCCACGGCATCGACTGCTGGGACCGCGACGTGGCACGCATGGTGCACTCTGCCGATGTACGGGAATACCATCCCTTCCGGCAGTATTTCCAACGGCTCCCGGCATGGGACGGGCGCGACCGGCTGCACGACCTGGCCACCCGTGTGTCGGACAGTCCCCTGTGGATACAAGCCTTCCACCGGTGGATGCTCGGACTGGCCGCGCAATGGGCCGGACTCTCCGACGGACTGCACGCACACAGCACCGCGCCCCTGCTCGTCAGCGACGAACAGGGACTCGGAAAGTCCACCTTCTGCCGCGCCCTGCTGCCACCAGAGTTACAGGCCTACTACACCGACAGCGTGGACCTCGCGCGTCCCGATAAGGTGGAACGGCAACTCACCGAGATGGGGCTGCTGAACCTGGACGAGTTCGACCGCATACCCGAGAAGAAACACCCGCTCCTGAAGAACCTCATGCAGCTCTCCGCCCTCAACCTGCGCAAGGCGTACCGGCGGCACAGCCAAGCCCTGCCGCGCATCGCCTCCTTCATCGGCACATCCAACTCGCGCGAACTGCTTTCCGACCCTTCGGGAAGCCGCCGCTTCATCTGTGTGCTCGTGGAGCATCCCATTGACTGCACGGGCATCGACCACGCGCAAATCTACGCCCAACTGAAAGCGAAATTGGAAAGAGGGGAACGGTACTGGTTCAGCCACGGAGAAGAGAACGCTCTAAGGCTGCACAACGCGGCTTTCTACCGCATCTGCCCGGCCGGGGAAGTGTTGCGCCGCTACTATCGTGCGGCTCAGCCAGGCGAGAAGGTACGCCCGCTTTCGCTGCCCGAAATTTTCGCACGGTTGCGGCGGCAGGAACCCGGAGCGATGGCAAGCATAACGCTGCCCAAGCTGGCTCAAGCCCTCGTAGCCGCAGGAGTACAGAAAATACACACACATTACGGAAACCGGTACCGCGTGGCAGAAATATGAAAAAACGCCCGCAACATTTGGCCATTCCGACGAAAAGCCGTAATTTTGCACCGCTTTTCAGCATCATCGAAAGATGCACACATCGTGTGATGGTGAGATTAAGCATAAATCACTTAATTTAGAGTAACACAAAAAAATTAATGCAATGAAAGAAATTAATGTAAAAGGTACAGCAAGAGCTGCATTCGGCAAGAAGGCTGCGCATGAGATCCGTAAAGCTAACGCCGTACCCTGTAACTTGTATGGAGAAGCAAAAGACGAAAACGGTGCACCGGTCGCATTGCCCTTCACCGTAACAAACGACGAACTGCGCAATCTGATTTATTCTCCGGACATCTATGCCGTAAACCTGAATATCGATGGCAAAGAGTGTAAAGCCATTCTGAAAGAAATTCAGTTCCACCCCGTAAAAGATAACGTACTGCACGTGGATTTTTATGAAATCACCGACACGAAGCCCATCGTGATGGAAGTGCCCATCAAACTGAACGGTTTGGCTGAAGGTGTGAAAGCCGGTGGTCGTCTGGCTGCATCCGTACGTAAATTGAAAGTAAAAGCTGTTTATACCAATATCCCCGAACGCCTGAACATCGACGTGACGAGCTTGGGTCTGGGCAAGACTATCAAAGTCGGCGAACTGCATTTCGAAGGTTTGGAATTGGTTACCAGCAAAGAAGTTGTCGTTTGCCAGGTTAAGATGACGCGTGGTGCAAGATCTGCCGCATCTGCTGACAATTAATCCATAAACTGCGAATGAAATACTTAATTGTCGGTTTGGGCAATATCGGAAGCGAATATGCCGGAACCCGTCACAATATAGGTTTTAGAGTATTGGACGCCTTGGCTAAGGCGTCCAATCTTGTTTTTGAGGACAAACGCTACGGCGCTGTGGCTTCCCTCTCGCTGAAAGGGCAGCAACTGGTGCTTTTGAAACCGTCCACCTACATGAATTTGAGCGGAAACGCCGTCAGGTACTGGATGAACAAAGAGAACGTTCCTCTTGAACGTATCCTGGTGGTCGTAGACGATTTGGCCCTCCCCTTCGGTGCCCTGCGTATGAAACCAAGCGGAAGTGATGCCGGTCATAACGGATTGAAAAACATTGCCTCCGTCTTAGGTACACAGGCATACGCCCGTCTAAGGTTCGGCATCGGTAACGATTTCCCCCGGGGCGGACAAATCGGCTTCGTACTGGGACAATTCACGGAAGAGGACTTGAAAACCATGGACGAACGGGTGGGACTGGCTTGCGAAATGATAAAAAGCTTCTGTCTGGCCGGTATCCAGATTACCATGAACCAATTCAACAAGAAGTAGAAGAACGTATGAATGAAGCGAGAATAGACAAGTGGCTGTGGGCCGCCCGCATCTTCAAGACACGTTCGATGGCCGCCGCAGCCTGCAAGAAAGGTCAGGTTTCCATGAAGGGGGCGCAACTGAAACCTTCACGTACCGTCAAACCCGGCGATGTCATTGAAGTGCGCAAACCTCCTGTCACTTATTCTTTTAAGGTCAAGCAGACCATAGAAAAACGTGTCGGTGCCAAGCTGATTCCGGAAATACTGGAAAACGTCACTCCGCCGGAACAATACGAACTTCTGGAGATGAGCCGCCTGAGCGGCTTCGTCGGCCGCGCCCGTGGAACCGGACGCCCTACGAAGAAAGACCGCCGGAGCTTGGAGGAGTTCACCACACCCGAATATTTGGACGACCTGTTGTTCGACTTCGATGTCGAGGACGAAGAAGGCGGGGAAGACAATTAAGGCTTACCGGAAAAAAGCCGGGAAAGGGCTTCCTTCTCCCCTACTAGCCAAATGATGTCTCCGACACGGAAAACCCTCTCGGCCTCCGGCTTCTCCAATATACCGTCGGGGGTCTCAATACCTACAATCATACAGTGGTACCGGTCGCGGATGCCACTGTTTTTTATTTTCACCCCTACGAATCCGGACACCTCGGTAATCAGGAACTGTTTCAACTGCATCTCACGGTCCTGATATTCCGCCTCTACAATGACCGTATTCGCCAATGCACCGGAAAAACGTTCTATCTGTTCGTCCGTACCTATCACCTGAATATGGTCGCGAGGATAAATACGGTCATTGCCGTTGGGAATATTCATATAGTGCGTTCCGCGAATAATGGAAACGACGTTGACCTCATAACGTTGCCCTAATTTTAAATCACCCAGTAAACGACCTCCCCAAATAGACTCTTCCGGAACTTCAAAGTCTGCCAGATGCAAATCCTTAGACAGCAGCCGTTCGGCATAACCGGGCTGCACTTTACCATCGCGACGCGCCAGCATGTCCCGACTATGCAGATTGTCCATAAAGACTTTCTCCATCCGGATGGAATTCCGGCGCAACGGACTGGACAAGGAGATGCCCCCGACAATCAACAGGGCCAATAGCAGCAACAAGGGGTCGGCAAACGGCACTAAAAAGCGAATGATATAAAAAATGAGCATACAGACCACCACCGCCCTTACAATGAGCGTAAAGACCAACGGCAAACGGTTGTAACGGCTTTCCTTCCACAAGGCCTGAAACAAAGACGAACGGCGGCCGCGTGCCATGATACCCCGCAAAAAAGGAGCGATGCAAAGCAGTGTGACAACTCCGCAAAGCGCATTCGCCCACCAATGGGGCAGTATCTCTCGGGTAAAGGGTAACAAAAAACGGAAAGACAGCGCAATGACCGTCACGGAAAGAATCGTGAAGACCACAATCTGCCTCAACATGGCGGAAATCAGTTTCTTCCAATTTCCGGAATGGCTCTGCACCACCGTGCCCGGCGTATAGCGTTCCAACCACGCCACCCAACCGTGGGGCAACACGCGGCACAACCAGCAATAAGCCGGACCGGAGGCTTTCAGCATATAAGGCGTAGTGAAAGTCGTCACTACGGAAACGGCTACCACAATAGGATAGAGATAATGGCTCGTCACGCCGAGCGACATCCCCAAAGAAGCGATGATAAAAGCAAACTCCCCGATTTGCGACATACTGAAACCGCACTTCATCGCCTCTTTCAACGGCTGCCCGGCCAATACGAAACCGAACGTCCCGAAAAAAGCTTGCCCCACGATGATGGTCAAGGTCAAGGCCGCTATCGGCCAGGCATACTCAACCAATACTTCCGGGTCTACCAACATCCCCACAGACACGAAGAAGATGGCACCGAACAAATCCTTCACCGGAGCCACCAGCTTTTCTATCCGCTCGGCTTCTACCGTCTCGGCCAAGATGGAACCTACCACAAAGGCACCGAACGCCGCACTAAAACCCGACTCCACAGCCACCACGGCCATGACGAAGCAAAGCGCCAACGACACGATCAACAAGGTCTCGCTATTCAGGAACTTCCGGTTTTTCCTTAATATAATAGGTATGAGGTATAATCCGACCACAAACCAAAGTATCAGGAAAAAGCCCAAACGGAGCAATCCTTCTATCATTTCCTCTCCTTCTATATTATGGCTCACAGCCAAAGTGGACAACATCACCATCAACACAATGGCCAGTATGTCCTCCAGTATCAGTACGCTGAGCACGACTCCCGCAAACTTCTTCTGCAAAACACCCAAATCCTGAAAAGCCTTGTATATAATGGTAGTGGAGGACATGGCCAACATTCCGCCCAGATAGATGCAATCCATGCTCTTCCATCCGAACAGATGCCCGACGGACGTGCCCAGAAACATCATGCAGAATATAATGGTAAGGGCGGCAATGACCGGTGCCGCCCCCATTTTGAGTATTTTCTTGAAGCTGAACTCCAATCCCAACGTAAACAACAAGATTATGACACCGATTTGTGCCCAAATGTCGATACTGCCCGAGTCATGTACCGACGGGGTATAAATGAAATGAGGCCCCGCAATAAAACCCGCCACAATATACCCTAAGACTACCGGCTGCTTCAACCACTTGAATAAAAGAGAAACCACAGCGGCAATCAGCAAGATCAACGCCAAATCTTGAATCAACGTCGGAATCTGTTCCATTTTCTACTATCTTAAGGCCGTCAACTCTGCTATCTTCACAATGGTCATCATCGCCTTTTCCATACTTTGTACCGGAACAAACTCATGGCGCCCGTGAAAATTCAGTCCTCCTGCAAAAATGTTAGGGCACGGCAATCCTTTGAATGAAAGCTGCGCCCCGTCTGTTCCCCCGCGAATCGCCTTCACCCGACATTCCACGCCGGATGCCTCGATGGCTTTCTTCGCAATGTCGATGATATGCATCACCGGCTCCACCTTCTCGCGCATGTTGTAATATTGGTCACGCACCTCGACCGTCACCGTACCCTCCCCGTTTTCCGCATTCAGTTCTTCCGCCAACTGCCGCACGAATGCCTTACGGTTTTCAAACTTCTGCCGGTCGTGGTCGCGTATGATATAAGACAAGACGGTTTCCTCCACCGTACCTTTCATACCCGTCAGGTGGTAGAAGCCTTCATAGCCTTCCGTGGTTTGCGGGGTTTCGTCCGAAGGCATTCTGCGGATGAACTCGGCCGCCACCAACATGGAATTCCTCATCTTGCCTTTGGCATATCCGGGATGCACGTTCAGCCCTCTCACCGTCACCTTGGCCGCCGCAGCGTTGAAATTCTCGAACTCCAGTTCACCGACTTCTCCGCCATCCATAGTATAAGCCCACTCGCAGCCGAACTTCTCCACATCAAAAAGATGCGCTCCCATACCGATTTCTTCATCGGGATTAAAGCCCACCCTGATTCGGCCATGCTTGATTTCCGGATGTTCCTGAAGGTAGACCATAGCCTGTACGATTTCCGCAATACCGGCTTTGTCGTCAGCTCCCAACAAGGTATGGCCGTCCGTGACAATCAAATCCTCTCCCACATGGTCCGACAATTCGGGAAATTGTTTCGGCGAGGTGACAATTCCCTCTTCAGCGCACAATACAATGTCCCCACCATCGTATTGCTCCACGATTCGCGGCTTCACATCCTTTCCCGAGTAATCCGGCGAAGTATCGATATGAGCTATAAAGCCGATTGTAGGCACTTCGCGTTCCGTGTTTGCAGGCAACGTGGCGTACAAATATCCATGTTCGTCCAACGACACCTCCTCAAGCCCTATCGCTTTCAATTCGTTCTCCAAATATCGCGCAAACACCATCTGCTTGTCAGTACTCGGACAACCTTCTCCTTCTTCACTCGACTGCGTGTCAAAACTCACGTATTTCAAAAATCGTTCTATCAGTTCCATAATTCATCATTCGTTTAATCTAAGTCGTAAAATTAATCAATCCTACAGTTTTTCGCAATAAAGGACTACTTTTTTGTCCTTTTTTTATGTTATAAAACATGATAAGGCGATTTTCTCTAAAATAAATAGATTTATTTTTTGTGCACGCACACTTTTATTGTATATTTGACACCAAATAATTGACCTCATCAATAATGAAACCATGAAAGGAACTGTATTAGGATTTTACAGCATGTTACTCGGTTGTGCGGCTACATACGGACAACAGGATATCACATCCATTTATTTGGCCAATCCCTCTTTCGAAGAGGACGCAACGGCGTGTACACAGGATTCCCCCGACGCGATTTATGAAGGCAACGAAGGACTGCGGGGATGGAACCTGTCGCCCAAAGGATGGCAAACCACCAGTCCTGGCAAAGCACTTCTCATCAACAAGGAATGTGCCACGGACAACGGTTTCGGCAAAACGGAAGCAGCCGACGGAGAATTTGCCTACTACCAACGTTTCGGTTGGGGCAGTGCAAATTCGGAAATGCGGCAAACCACATCCACACCCTTGCCGGCCGGAGAATACGAACTAAAATTCTTCAGTAAGGCTTTTGCCGCCAACAATGCCGCGACCAGTGCGACCGTCACAGTCAGCGACGAAGCATTGAAATCGCTGGATAAACTGACGATAACCTGCACGAACGGAAGCGCAGGCATCATGGGAACTTCCTCATGGACGGAAAATTCCCTGAAATTCAAACTGGAGGAAGAATCCGCCATTACTCTGTCGGCACAAATGAGTTGGGGCAACGGCGGAAGCTGCATCGCATACGACCATTTTACGCTGACGCAACTGCCGGAGGGCAGCCTCGACCCCAACGCACCGAGTATTGAAGGCGGCACGGAAGACCAAGTGTCCTCCCCCACCGAAGGTGTCATATCCCATGAATTCGTGGAAGAATCCGCCATGCAGCAGGATCTGTTGCAAATGTTGGCCAACTCTCTGACATACGCCCATAATATATGGTACGACTGCGCGGCACCCAACAGTAAAGGGGAAACTTGCGGGTATTTCAAGGCGAACAGTGCCGGGCAAAGCAACGAGGACGGAGTGCGCACAAATGCCGACTTTTCCATGATTTGCGCCTTCCTTTGTAAATATGGCAAAGGTAAAGTCACCCTTCCGGAAGGCGTCACTTGGGACATGGTGAAGGACATGGCCATGAAGTCGCTCGTCTTCGGTTATTCCACCCATAAAGCCAATAAATTCAAAATTACTTCGGACAACAAATATTGGGGTTCCGTCAGCAATGCCGACCACGTATGGGAAAGTTCGCTTTGGGCCACGTCATTGGCATACGCCTCTTATTTCCTGAACGAAGAATTGGACGAGAGCCAAAAGACTTATATTTACAACATGATCAAGGCGGAATGCAATTACGAACTGGAGCGCAGCATTCCCACGGGGTACAACGGCGATACGAAAGCCGAAGAAAACGGTTGGGAAACCAATATCTTGTCCTGTGCTTTGGGGCTATACCCCGACGATGCACTGGCCCCCAAATGGTTCGACCGCCTGCGTGCGTTTGCCATCAATTGCTATTCGCACGTCGATGACGCCCAAAACACTACGGTCATCGACCCTGAATATGACGAGACCACCGTACAAGACCTGTACATCGGCAAAAACCTGTATGACGACTATACATTGCAAAACCACAATTACTTTCATACTTCTTACCAAAATGTCGTAATGCAGGAGCTAGGCGAATCCCATCTGGCTCTCCATCTGTTCCAAGGAGGAAACCCGAAATGGAAGACCAACGCCTTGATGCACAACAACCAGAAAGTCATGGACGAAGTGCTCTGCCGTCTGGCGTTGGCCGATGGAGAACTGGCTATGCCGAACGGCAACGACTGGAGCATGTTCCTCTACGACCAAATCACCAGCTACACCACGGCTGCCTGTTTCCTGCGCGACCCGAATGCTCTGATGCTGGAAAATCTGGCTTACAAACATATCAAGGCCCGACAGAGCACGACACAGGACGGAAGCTGGTTGCTCAACAGCGACATCGGCCCACGACGTATGGGTGTGGAAGGACATCGCGTCATGATGACTTACCTGATGCATGAACTGGCTTCTACGGCCGACATACAGGCCACATCCTGGAAAGACTTCAGCCAATCGCAGGAACAAGCCTACATCTTCACCCCGCAAAACATCGTACGGGCCAATACGCCCGACCGTTTCAGCGTATTCTCGTGGAGTAGCGGACTGAAGAGCTATACCGGATATATAGCGTCCAACAAACCTGACAAAAACAAAATCATCGTGCCCTATAAGAAGAACAACACGGGAAACATCCTGGGTTGGTACACCGTAAGCGGCAAGGCCACAGATGCCTCGCCCGTCATCAGCGGCATCTACGACCTGAACGGGAACAGTTACACCATGAACGGCAAGTTGATGACCAACGGGAACAGTCTGGAAAACAACTTCACTCTCTTCTCCACTCCGGGCAATGCTTTCATCTACATGGATTACGTGGTGGGCAAAACCAATGGAACCATTACCGAAGAGAAAGGCGGTCTGATGGCCATCAGCACCGATCCGTTCACCAAAGAGAAACGTACGCTCTACCATAGCAAAGGACGCCTGCAAACCGATGGCAGCCAGTTGAAATCATTCATGGGAAATTGGGTCAATATCGACAATGAAGTAGGAATCGTGAACACGGCCACCGACAAGTCCATCGCCTTCGGAGACCGTGAACTGAACAGTTCCATCTTCCTGTCCAAGATTTATCCGGTTTACTCGGCCGACGGACGTAGCTTCAGCAACGGAAGCATCGTAGACCGCCGACACATTATATATTATAGTAATGTGGACTCGGCCGACACGGAACAGTTGGCCGCTGACGTACTGTCCCTGACGGCACAAGTAGCCGAAGGTTGGAACGGCGTCATCGTCAGCGACCCTGACAGTGCGCGTTATCTACTGTTGAGCAACTATCTCGGAGAAACGGCCTGCACCCTGAAAGACATCCTCTTGCCAGACGGAGCACCGGTCTTCACGGAAATGACTGCCGTCAACGGACAAGGTGCCACGGCCACATTCCGCTGCGACGTGAACCACAGCGTAGCCAATACGCTCCGTGTATTCATCCAAGGCGACGGACTTTCCGCCCGACAGATGGAAAACGACTCTTGCGGTGCCTACCTCTATAATTATAGCGGACAAAAGCAACAAGCCCAAGTCACGATTTGGGCTGACGGGAATAAACTGACCGCACCGGTCACTGTGGAACATGAATCTTGTGTATCCGTCAAAGCTGTCGGGAACGAAATCCTCATCGAAACCGTAGACCTCAAAGAAGAACAGGAAGAGTTTTTCGATGTCACCGCACAGTTTCTCTCCAATCCCGGTTTTGAAGAAGACCAGACCTATGGAACGGAAAGCAAAGTGACATTGAATGGAGTGGTCTACGATCCTTGCTACATTAATACGGTCAAAGCTGCCGACAGCAAATGGCCGCAAGTCCTGCCCATCCAAGGTTGGACACCCGGCAACGGATTGAAAGGCGGCTCCAACTTCGCCGTACTGTATTCCATGCCTTACAGCACCACCATGTATTGCGTATCTCCGTCCAACGTGGGCAATTCGGCCAGTATCATGGCGGCCCCCGCCACGGATGATGCCTGCGGCAAACGCTGCCTGAGCATCCTGAACTCCTGGGACAGCGGCAATAACAGCATCTCGCAAACCTTCACCTTGCCCAAAGGCGAATACAAATTGAGTTTTCTGGCACAATACGTGTGCGCCAACGAAATGCGGCACATCAACGATTACACCATCGCCACGACCGGCGACAACCTCAATTATTCCCGTTGCGGCATCCGTTTCGGCGACACGGAAATATACAAATATCCCCGGTTAGCCAACCATTGGGAAACTGTGGAATGCCCTTTTTCGCTTGAGACGGAAACGCAGGTGACCGTCAGCATGGGACTCGAAACCACAGCCGGAGTAGGAGCTGCCTACAACACCCGCCTATACATCGATCAGGTAAAACCATACAGCAAAGACGAAATCATAAACGACGTATCGGGAATCCTCGGCGAAGCGGATACAGAAAATGTCGATGTGTACAACCTGCAAGGCATGAAATTGCGTAGCAACGTCCCCGCCGGGCAAGCCACAAGGGGATTGTCTAAAGGCATTTACATCGTAGGACATAAAAAGACTATCCAACATTAACCTCAATATTCAACTGTTCGAAAGAGAGACTCGTTCCCGACGGAATAAGTCTCTTTTCGCTTTGTTACCGTATTCTCACCGAAAAGAAACCGGGTTGTCATATCCCACGCCTAACTTTGTAGCGTCCTAAAAAAACAGAAGCACATGGAACAAAGAAGGCATTACCGCACGCTCGTGCTCTCCGACATTCATTTGGGTACCTCGCATTCCAAAACAGAAGAAGTCAGCCATTTCCTGAGCCACGTCGATTGCGACCGCCTGATTCTCAACGGCGACATCATAGACGGATGGCATCTGAAAAAAGGCGGTACGAGAAAATGGCAGCCCCGACACACCCGTTTCTTTAAAGTACTGATGAAAATGATGGAACGCCAAGGCACCGAAATCATCTATGTCCGCGGGAACCACGATGATTTCCTGGACAATCTGGCTCCTCTCACGTTCGCCAATCTCCGCATCGTGAAAGACTATGAACTGGAAAGCGGCGGCAAACGTTACTTCGTCACTCACGGTGATATATTCGACCGGGTCACGACACAAATGAAATGGCTCGCCCTGTTGGGTGACCTCGGCTATACTCTCCTGTTGGCTTTCAACAGTTTCTACAACCGTTACCGCGTACGACACGGCAAACCTTATTATTCGCTTTCGCAGCATGTAAAACAAAAAGTGAAGTCTGCCGTCAACTATATTTCGGACTTCGAGCACACCTTGGCCGAATTTGCCCGTGCCCGCAAATACGACGGAATCATTTGCGGACACATCCATCATCCGGATAATACCGAATACGAAGGCATACATTACCTCAATTCCGGCGACTGGGTGGAGACCCTTTCCGCACTGGCCGAAGATGAAGACGGACATTGGAACATCATTTTCTATACGGACATCGCCGACAGCCTCCCGCAAGACACACCGGCCACCAATTTACTGACCATAGCTTCATGAAATTCCTGTTTATCGTGCAAGGAGAAGGAAGGGGGCACCTGACGCAAGCTCTCACACTCGAAGAACATCTGCTACGCGAAGGGCACGAGGTCGTAGAAGTACTTGTCGGCAAGAGCCGTAACCGGGAACTACCGACATTTTTCCGGCAAAAACTCAAAGCTCCCCTCAGTCGTTTCGAGAGTCCGAACTTCCTGCCTACCCCTGCCAACCGCAAAAACAACCTGACGGGAAGCATACTTTATAATATCGTGCGCTTGCCGGCATTCTCCCGAAGCATCCTGTTCATCCGCCAACGCATCAAAGCCTCCGGCGCAGACATCGTAATCAACTTTTACGAACTGCTGACCGGGCTGACCTACCTGTTCTGTCGTCCCGAAACCCGACAGATATGTATCGGACACCAATATCTTTTCCTCCACAAAGACTTTCGTTTTCCTCGGGTAAACCGTACCTGAAAATGTTCACACGGCTTACGGCTATCGGTTCTGACCGTATGCTGGCTCTTTCTTTCAGCAGGATGGCCGATGATAAAAAGCAACGTATCTACGTCGTCCCCCCTCTCTTGCGCAAAGAAGTTCTGCAACAAACGGTATCCGAAGGCCATTACATCCATGGTTACATGGTGAATTCCGGATTCTCGTCCCAAGTCATGGCCTGGCATAAAGCGTATCCCCACATTCCTCTTCGTTTCTTTTGGGACCGCAAAAACGAAACGGAAGTCTGCCACATCGACGACACGCTGAGTTTCTATCCGTTGGACGACCACGCCTTCCTGAAACAAATGAGCGGATGTCGTGCCTATGCCAGTACTGCCGGATTCGAATCCATCTGCGAAGCTATTTACATGGGCAAGCCTGTCTTGATGGTTCCGGCGCATATCGAACAGGAATGCAATGCCTACGATGCCATGTGTGCCGGAGCCGGTATTATCTCCACCAGTTTCTCTTTGGACCGTTTATTAGAATTCAGTTCGACTTTCCACCCCAACCGTACATTCATTTTCTGGGCCCATAATGTCAACTTACTTATCGAACATCTCATCCGGGAGCCGGAACCCACACCCCAGTCCTTATATACAGAGAAAATACTACAACTTTTCAAGCGTTACAAACCGGTTTTCTATAAATACCTAAACACCTAACCCCGTCCTTCAGGTCAAACAAAAACAAGCAGGCATCAAAAAAACACAAAATACTATCTATCAGGGAGAAAAAAATATATCTCTTAGTAAGAGATACACAAGTGGAATAAAAAACCTTCTTCACCGACAAAATTAAGCAAAATCAGCGAACCTGCAAAATATAGGATTGTTTTTTTCGTTCGCAAACGCTTCCAAATGTTGATAAAATCGTTCCATCCGAAAACATAAATC
>ENA-UEOL01001619-UEOL01001619.1-human-gut-metagenome-genome-assembly--contig:-NODE-1619-length-13971-cov-7.938031_pt1 | contig 13971 bp, 10 predicted proteins | sample MGYA00242884_ERZ507884 | MGnify/ENA primary metagenome ERZ507884 (study PRJEB26167, sample SAMN06115417) | human gut metagenome | host: Homo sapiens | place: China:Chongqing | collected 2015-03-06... | reverse complement strand
ATATTACATTTATTATATACAGCGTTTGTACAGCAAAGATATTGTTTTGGTGTATCTTTTTGTTCATACCAGCATAGTATTTTGCCAGAGCAACATATCAATGGCATCACCCGAAGCCAGCTGCTTATAAATTTCATACTTAAACATTCCACACGAACGATTATAATAAGACAAAGATTGGCTTGGATAGTACAAGAACCACTCATCAGCACATGTAACACTATTGTAATATGTATGACACGGCAATATAACATACACCATCTACTTTTGCGACCGAAAAAGTATTTAAACAAACATTATGGAAACAGTTTACTTAGGAATTGTAATCTTTCTTTTCATGCTGGCGGTATTCGACCTTCTGGTTGGAGTCAGCAATGATGCAGTCAACTTCATGAATTCGGCTGTCGGTGCAAAAGTGGCAAAGTTTAAAACCATAATCTTGGTTGCCGCCATCGGCGTATTTGCCGGAGCCATCATGAGTAACGGAATGATGGACATTGCCCGTCACGGCATTTTCAACCCCGTGAACTTCAGCTTTTACGACATCATGTGCATTCTGCTGGCAGTGATGGTAACCGATGTGGTTCTGCTCGACATTTTCAATACGTTAGGGCTTCCTACCTCTACTACCGTATCCATGGTATTCGAGCTGCTGGGTGGTACATTCATTTTGGCAATCATACGAATTGTAGGCGATGAAACAGGATTGCTTTCACTAGGCGATATGATGAATACAGAAAAAGCCTTGTCGGTAATATTAGGTATATTCCTGTCGGTAGCCGTGGCATTTATAACCGGTACCTTCGTACAGTATGTATCTCGACTCATTTTCAGCTTTAATTATAAGAAGCATCTTTCATGGACTATCGGAGTATTTGGCGGTATATCAGTTACATCGTTAGCTTACTTCACCCTGATAAAAGGACTTAAAAGCGCTCCGTTCATGACCGCCGAATCAATGGCATGGATTAACGACAACACACTTTCGCTTGTATTAGGTTGCTTTGTATTCTTCACACTACTGATGCAAATTTTGCACTGGTGCAAGGTAAACGTATTCCGCATCATTGTATTGCTTGGAACTTTCTCATTGGCGTTGGCATTTGCCGGCAACGACTTGGTTAACTTTATCGGAGTTCCCTTGGCAGGATTCTCAGCTTACACAGACTATGTAGCCAATTCGGGCGGAGCAGGCATACACGATTTCATGATGTCCTCGCTCGCATCATCGGCACACACACCTATTATATTTCTTTTCGCTTCGGGCATCGTAATGGTCTACGCCTTAGCTACTTCTAAAAAAGCCAAGAACGTTATCAAGACATCTGTAGACTTGGCACGCCAAGAAGAAGGCGACGAAATGTTCGGTTCATCTGCCTTGGCACGTACCATAGTACGACGCGCCACCAGCATAAACGATTTTCTGAAACAGGTTATCCCTGCCAACGTACGACAGTGGATTAACAGCCGATTCAATAAAGACGAAGTGATTTTAGCCGACGGAGCCGCATTCGATATGGTACGCGCTTCTGTAAACTTGGTACTATCCGGACTTCTTATCATCATAGGTACTACCATGAAACTTCCGCTTTCTACTACCTACGTAACATTCATAGTGGCTATGGGTTCTTCATTGGCCGACCGTGCATGGGGACGCGAAAGTGCGGTTTACCGCATAACAGGTATGCTTTCTGTAATTGGCGGATGGTTTATCACCGCATTCGTGGCATTCATTATCTGTGCCTTCGTAACCATAATTATGTTCTACACAAGCTTTGTTGGTATGTTCGTATTCATTGCCATCGCTGTATTCCTGCTTATACGCAGCAACATACGCTACGCTAAGAAAGAAAAGAGCGAAAAGCAAGACAATGTATTCACCACTATGATGCGTAGCAAAGACAAGAACGAAATTCTTACATTGCTCCGTATTCATGTAAAAGAGACATTGAGCAGCTATCTGCGCTACACAGCAGAAACATACACGCAAATAACCGACGGATTTATGAACGAAGATTTGAAGTTGCTTCGTAAAGCCGAATCTAAAACTGACGATCAGCGCAAGATGCTGAAGAAACGTCGTCGTAAAGAGATTTTAGGATTGCGCCGTATTCCTATAACTATCGCCATAGAAAAAAATACATGGTTCCACCTGGGAAGCAACAGCTGCGAGCAAATGCTGTACTGCTTGAAACGTATACTCGACCCTTGTAAAGAGCACGTTGACAACAACTTCAACCCGATACAGAAAAATTGCATAGATGAGTTCTTACCCGTGCGCCAAGAACTATGCACCCTGATGGAAAGGACCTGCAAAGCCATAGACAGCAATGACTATACAGACGCAGACGACATCTTGAAAAAAGGAGATGACCTGAAGAACAAGATTTCATTCCTCCGTAAAGAACAGATGAACCGTATGCAGGAATCGGCCAACGCTACCCTGAAAGCTTCTTTGGTATACCTGAACATATTGCAAGAAACACAGGAGTTGGTAAGTATATGGCGTCACTTGCTTCGTGCAAGCCGATTCTTCCAAGCCGACTATGTTTCTCCGCAAGACGCACAGGTACTAAGCCTGGAAGAATAATCTGATAATCGGTAAAAATTGAAGAATTTATCAAGCGTATCAAGGTCTATTCCATAACCTTTTATAACTTTGCAGAAATCACATTAATAAACGAATTATATTATGGCAAGATTCAAACGCATTTTGTTAAAGCTTAGCGGCGAAAGCTTGATGGGCGAAAAGAAATATGGAATAGACGAAAAACGCTTGAGCGAATACGCACAGCAGATTAAGGAAATTCACGACATGGGCGTACAGATTGGTATCGTGATAGGCGGCGGAAACATTTTCCGCGGACTGAGCGGTGCCGGTAAGGGGTTCGACCGTGTGAAAGGTGACCAGATGGGTATGCTGGCAACAGTTATCAATAGCTTGGGACTTAGCTCGGCATTGGTAGCGGCTGGTGTCAAGGCTCGTGTACTTACAGCTATCAGAATGGAACCTATCGGTGAGTTCTATACTAAATGGAAAGCCATAGAAGCCATGGAAAACGGCGAAGTGGTTATAATGTCGGCTGGAACAGGTAATCCGTTCTTCACTACAGATACCGGCTCTTCATTGAGAGGTATAGAAATAGAAGCTGACGTAATGCTGAAAGGTACTCGCGTAGACGGTATCTACACTGCCGACCCTGAAAAGGATCCTACAGCAACAAAATTCGACGATATTACATACGACGATGTATTGGCACGCGGACTGAAGGTAATGGACTTGACCGCAACTTGCATGTGCAAGGAAAACAACTTGCCTATCATCGTGTTCGATATGGACACAGTAGGTAACTTGAAGAAGGTTATGTCGGGCGAAAATATCGGTACATTAGTGCATAACTAACAGGAAGTTTTAAACTTACTGATATAAAAAAGAACAGACCTCATGAAGTCTTACTATTTCATGAGGCCTGTTCTTTTTTATGCGATTTCAAGACGTATCACATCTCCGTTCGACATGTGAGGTATCTTGGTTAGTTGGTCTACAGGTACATCCTCTATCACAGCGCGGATGGAGCGATTTATCAATCCATGCGCCACTACCAAGATAGTCTTTCCATCATAATGTTCTCGCAGATAGCTTACACAGCGCTCAGCTCTTTCGTATAATTGCTCACGACTTTCGGCATCGGCAGGAATATGCGATTTATCTACCGAATCAATAGGCAGCCCTGTCCAACTCCCCCAGCCTATCTCACGAAACAGCGGGTTTGTCTCCCACGGGATAGAGAAATCGCCAAAAGCCAGACGGACGGTATCTACTACACGTTGCAAATCGCTGCTCACTATAGCATCGAAATGAATGTCTTTCAACCGCTCGCCCAATTCTTTAGCCTGCGCCTTTCCCGTTTCAGTAAGTCGCCCCGGAAGATGTCCTTGAAAAATATGCGCCAAGTTCTCTTCCGTCTGTCCGTGACGTGCCAAATATACAGTCAGCATCGCGAAAATACTTCTTTTTAATCTTCCATCAACTTACGATAGCGTACACGCTTAGGCTCTACGTTACCCATACGCTTCATCTTATTCGCTTCGTATTCAGTATAAGAACCTTCAAAATAGAATACTTCGCTATTGCCTTCGAACGCAAGGATGTGAGTACAGATACGGTCGAGGAACCAACGGTCGTGACTAATTACCACAGCACATCCGGCAAAGTCCTCAAGACCTTCTTCGAGCGCACGCAACGTATTTACGTCAATATCATTGGTAGGCTCATCGAGGAGCAATACGTTTCCTTCTTCTTTCAGCGCCATAGCAAGGTGCAGACGGTTACGTTCACCACCCGACAACATGCCACACAATTTTTCCTGATCGCTTCCGGCAAAGTTGAAACGGCTAAGATAAGCACGAGCGTTAATGTCGCGGTTACCCATACGCAAGAGGTCGTTACCACCACTGATTACCTGATATACAGTCTTGTTAGGATCGATATCTTTATGCTGCTGGTCTACGTATGCCACCTTTACAGTTTCACCTACTTCGAATTCACCCTTATCAGGAGTTTCAAGACCCATGATAAGTCTGAACAAAGTTGTCTTACCGGCACCGTTAGGACCTATAACACCCACGATACCATTAGGCGGAAGCATGAAGTTAAGATCATCGAACAACAGCTTGTCGCCATATGCTTTAGCTACATGCTTTACCTCAATAACCTTGTTACCCAAGCGAGGACCATTCGGAATAAAGATTTCCAGCTTTTCTTCCTTCTCTTTCACATCCTCGTTAAGCAACTTATCGTACGAATTAAGACGAGCCTTACCCTTAGCCTGACGAGCCTTAGGAGCCATGCGCACCCAGTCCAACTCGCGCTCCAAAGTCTTGCGGCGCTTGCTTGCCACCTTCTCTTCCATCTCCATACGCTTGGTCTTCTGTTCCAACCAACTTGAGTAGTTGCCTTTCCAAGGAATACCTTCGCCACGGTCAAGCTCCAGAATCCATCCTGCTACATGGTCGAGGAAGTAACGGTCGTGTGTTACAGCGATTACTGTACCCTCGTACTGCTGCAAGTGCTGTTCCAGCCAGTCGATACTTTCCGCATCGAGGTGGTTGGTAGGCTCGTCGAGCAACAAGATATCGGGTTTCTGAAGCAACAGACGACACAGAGCCACACGGCGGCGTTCACCTCCCGACAAATTCTTCACCGGTTGGTCTTCGGGCGGACAGCGCAACGCATCCATAGCACGCTCAAGCTTGCTATCGAGGTTCCAAGCATCTGTAGCGTCGATAATATCTTGCAATTCGGCCTGTCGCGCAAAAAGAGCATCCATCTTATCAGGATCCTCATAATATTCGGGCAATCCGAATTTATTGTTAATTTCTTCGTATTCGGCCAAAGTGTCTACTACACTCTGTACGCCTTCCATTACAACCTCTTTTACAGTCTTTGTGTCGTCGAGGTGTGGTTCCTGAGCTAAATAGCCAACTGAATATCCCGGCGAGAATACTACTTCTCCCTGATAACTCTTATCCAATCCGGCTATAATCTTAAGCAATGTAGACTTACCGGATCCGTTCAAACCGATAATACCTATTTTCGCTCCATAAAAAAAAGATAGGTAGATGTCCTTCAAGACTTGCTTGTTGTTTTGGAATGACTTGCTCACTCCGACCATCGAAAAGATAATCTTTTTATCGTCTGCCATATTCTTTATATTAATTATTGTTGATAATGTTCCTTAAAATAACGACAAGTGTATAGTTGATAAAACAATAGCCCTGCTATACAAACCAGAATCGCTCCTTCGTATACTTCTCGCGATGTTGAGAATACAAACCCAGAAACCGCTACGGCAAGAGCTGCTACAAAGCCGAGTTGCCATAACAACTGGAAAGTCTGATAACTTGTTCCGCGCTCGCAGTGCATAGGCAGCAATATCATCATCTGCAGGAAATGTCCAATAGAAAAACCTGTGCCTAAGCCTATCAGAAAGCCGCTGGCATGTAGATGTACTCCAGAATCTACTACTAAAAGCACTACCAAGCCCGCTAAAGTAAGCACTTGCCCAAGAAATACTTGCAACTTACCGTTCTGAGATATAGAACTTAACTGCCTCAACAGTAAGTAAACAATGAAGCCTCCCACAATACTCAGATAAAACAAAGCGTCGGGCATGGCCGATAGAACCATTCCTAACACAATGGGCACGCAGAGCATATTAAGCCCCGGAAGCAACGTACGGAAAAGGATGAAACGATCGAACGAGCATAAAGGCAAGTCAAGAGGTGCTCTGAAGCATACCTGAACCATAGTTATCAAGAATGCCGAGCATCCGCATAAAGCCGAAGACAAATAAAGCAGCTTAGATATGGGCAACATGGACGGACCGTCCAATCCTATCAGTAATCCAAAGATAGTACTTAAAATACTGGTCCATGTAAACACACGGTTGGCGGCGTTTCTCTTACTACTCGGAGTTACATCTATAACCAACGTACTGCCAGTAGCCATCAACGCCAAACTGAAAGACACGCCCTGCAACATCCATAAACCTACAGCCATCCACTGCTGAGGAACATACGGACTGATTAGTCCTATAGCCGCAAGCATAATGACGCTACGGATGCATACTTGCTTCCTACTGAACGTATCGACTAAGTAATTATTGAAAGCCCCTGGTATGAACATAGCCGGAGCAAATAAAGCGACCAGAATAGATGCCTGAGACACAGTGAATCCCCACTCTTTTACCATCCACTGGAAAAAGAGCGGGAAAAGCATGTACACCCCGATAAAGAGTAGAATATTAGCTGCTATCAACAATGAAAAGTTCTTATTCCACAGCATATATAGGATGAAACTTAATATTGTTCTGTTTCGTTGGGGAAATCAGACGATTTCACATCTGCAACGTACTGACCGATAGCGTCGGTCATGATAGTATGAAGGTCGGCATAGCGACGCAAGAAGCGAGGACTGAAGCCTTTAGTCATTCCCAACATGTCGGCTACTACAAGCACCTGACCGTCGACACCGCCTCCGGCACCAATACCGATAACCGGAATAGTAAGTTCTTTCGCTACACGAGCAGCCAATTCTGCCGGAATTTTTTCAAGAACCAAGCCGAAGCAGCCTGCTTCTTCCAGCAAATGAGCGTCGCGAATCAGCTTTTCAGCCTCATCGTCGCCTTTGGCACGCACGCCATAAGTACCATACTTATTAATAGATTGAGGCATCAAACCCAGATGACCCATTACAGGCATTCCGGCGTTGATAATGTGACGGATAGTATCTATCACTTCTTCTCCACCTTCTAGCTTCAGTGCATCGGCACCGGTTTCCTTCATGATACGGATAGCGTTACGAACACCATCAAAAGTATCTGCCTGATAAGTACCGAAAGGCATATCAACTACTACGAGGGCACGCTTTACGCCACGCATTACCGAACGACCGTGATAAATCATCTGATCGATGGTGATAGGCAAGGTAGTAACATTACCTGCCATTACATTAGAGGCTGAGTCGCCTACCAAGATAATATCAATTCCAGCTCCATCTACTATCTGAGCTATCGTATAATCATAAGAGGTAAGCATTGAAATCTTTTCACCTCTTTCTTTCATTTCTATCAAACGGTGAGTAGTCACTTTACGTGTATCACCCGAAAGATATCCTGCCATAACTTTTTACTTATTTAAAATTATTAAACGCGGCAAAGGTAACTCAATTGGTACATTTAACCAAGTAGAGCTATCATCTTTTCATAATTGAAGCCTACGAAATCGGGGATAGACAGCTTACATTTGTCTTTTATCGCCTCGGCTGTATTGGTTGTAGAAAGGCCAATAACTGTCATTCCGGCAGCATTTCCCGCCTCTAACCCATGAAACGAGTCTTCGAACACCACACAGTTCTGCGGTACTGTTCCGAAGACTTCGGCACCCAGCAAGAAGCAGTCGGGAGCCGGTTTTGAACGGGTAAACATTTCGGCTGTCAAGATTCGGTCTACCAAACCTTCTTTCAACTCTGGATGAGCCGCATATACATTAGCCATCTTCAGTTCGTTAGAGCTGGTTACGATAGCTATCTTTACGCCATGAACACGCAGGTCTTTTATAAAATCCACTACTCCGGCTATATATTCGAACGTCATTTCGCGCTCAAAACGATTAAGTCCGGCAGTAATCTTGCTCTGCTCTTCAGTCATTCCGGCAAAGTGCTTATCGTAAATTTGAGTCAAGGTCTGCCCTTTTATCAAAGCACCGAAATGCGGCAATTCCGGATGATATTGTCTTCCTACCTCATCCCAATATACCGTATACTGAGTTTCTGTATCCATCACCACACCGTCAAAATCGAACAATGCGGCTATACACTTTGTTTTATCCATACCTGTTTATAAATATACAATTATTATATACTACCTTGCAGTCTTATCGACTTCCCAAATACAAGAAGAACATACCGATAAGTACCAAAATCAAATCGACAGCCTTACTCTTGAGGTTCTTTTCACGGAACACCATGGCGCCGAACAGGAACGATACTATAACACTACCTCTACGCACCATCGACACGATAGATATCATTGAACCGTCCATACCTAACGCATAGAAATAGACGAAATCGGCTGCTGAAAGGAATATTGATATAAGAATGATGCACCAATCCCAACGGAATGGAGTGGTACTTTTTCGTTTAGGAAGCCAAAGTATCATTAACACGCCACCCATAATGAAAAGCTGGTAAATGTTATACCACGCCTGGACAACCATATTATTGAAACGGCCCATCAGGTATTTGTCGTACAATCCGCTGGCCGCACCTAGTACAGCCGCCAGCACGATAAACCAAATCCACTTATCATGCTTAAAGTCGATGCCTTCTTTCTTACCAGAACGACTCAGCATGAAAAAAGAGACTATGGCCAGCAGAACACCTATCCATTGATACATATTAAGGCGTTCGCCGAATATAAGCATTGCCCCTACCAACGTCATTACCGGACGAGTAGCATTTATCGGTCCTACTATAGTAAGCGGAAGGTGCTTCATGCCGAAATAACCGAATATCCACGACGATAAAACGATAAACGATTTCAATATTATAAACTTATGCACTTCCCATCCGGCTTCGGGAACATAAAATATTGAGCCATTCAGCACAGACGGAGCATAAGCCGAAATCAAGATAAGAGGAAGAAAGATAAGACTGGAGAACAATGTATTCAATCCCAGCACCGGAAGAACAGCATTGTTGTTCAACGATTTTTTTTTAAATACATCATAAAAGCCCAACAAAGTAGCTGATAGAAAAGCCAATAATAACCACATATTCTGATATACCTATTGTTTACGGCTGCAAAATTACTATTTTTTCCGTAACCGAAATCAAGTAGTAACGGAAGTTTCATCATTTGCCAAACCAGACACCGCATCAAACAAAAAAATCATTTAGTAAGCTAATATCAAGCAAAAAGGGATGAATACAATCATGCAATATACCAAAAGGTACATTTTTGAATATTTTTTGTCATTTCGCACACAATATTACCCCATATCTTTTCTAAATTGAGAATGATTTTTCTAATACTTAAAATTTCTTTCGTATCTTTGCGGCTGATTTAGAAATTATTAAAAGGAAATGAATAAAGAACAATTGGTGCCTGATTACATATTTGAGTCCAGTTGGGAGGTATGCAATAAAGTTGGAGGTATTTATACCGTATTGTCTACCCGTGCTAAGACTCTGCAATCGGCATTTACTGACAAGATTTTCTTTATCGGTCCAGACGTATGGATTGGGAAAGAGAATCCACTTTTTACCGAAGACGAAACACTATTGGCATCATGGCGTAAGCACGCCGCAGAGAATGAAGGCTTAAAGACAAGAGTAGGCAGATGGAATGTTCAGGGGACTCCTATCGTGATCTTAGTCGATTTCTCGCCCTATTTTCAAAAAAAGAACGAAATCTACACTGAATTGTGGCAAGACTTCCAAGTCGACTCACTCCATGCGTATGGCGACTATGACGAAGCTTCTATGTTCTCATATGCCGCAGGTTTGGTAGTAGAAAGCATGTACCGCTATCGTATGACACCTCATGACAAGGTTATCTATCAAGCCAATGAATGGATGACAGGTCTGGGAGCTTTGTACATACATAAAAACGTGCCCGAAATCGCTACGATATTCACTACCCACGCTACATCTATCGGACGCTCTATAGCAGGAAACAACAAGCCTCTATACGACTATCTGTTTGCTTATAACGGCGACCAGATGGCTCAAGAACTTAATATGCAGTCTAAGCATTCTATCGAAAAACAGACAGCTCATTTCGTAGACTGCTTTACTACAGTGAGCGATATCACAGCTAAAGAATGTCAGGAACTGCTCGACAAGCCTGTAGATAAGGTGCTGATGAATGGTTTCGAGAACGACTTCGTACCTAAGGGCGGCAAATTTACTCGCAAGCGTAAACACGCACGTCAGGTAATGCTTAATGTAGCCAACAAGCTGTTGGGTACTAAGCTCGACGAAGATACGTTGATTGTAGGTACAAGCGGACGTTACGAATTCAAGAATAAGGGTATTAACGTTTATCTGGAATCTCTGAACCGCCTTACTCGCGATAAAGATTTGAAAAAGCCTGTATTGGCGTTTATCAATGTTCCTGGTTGGGTAGGCGACGCACGCGAAGACTTGCGCCAGCGTTTAGACAGCGGAAAAGAATATGATACCCCATTGGAATGCCCGTTCATCACTCATTGGCTTCATAATATGAGTCATGACCAAGTGCTTGATATGCTGAAGTATATGAATATGACAAACGCTGCCGATTCAAAGGTAAAAGTTGTATTCGTACCTTGCTATCTGGACGGAAGAGACGGCATCGTAAACGAACATTATTACGATTTGCTTATCGGTATGGACTTAAGCGTATATCCATCATATTATGAACCATGGGGATATACTCCGCTTGAAAGTATCGCTTTCAAAGTTCCTACCATCACTACCGACTTGGCAGGCTTCGGATTGTGGGTGAACACTGTAGTAGGTCATTATTCAGAGCTTACCGATGGAGTAAAGGTTATACACCGTACTGACTATAACTATTCTGAAGTAGCCGATACTATTAAAGATACCATAGCGGAATTCTCTACCCTATCGGCATTGGATATCGACATTATACGTAAGAAAGCTGCCGGCATATCGGATAAGGCCTTGTGGAAAAACTTCATTAAATACTATTATGAAGCTTACGACATAGCTTTGCAAAAAGCAGAGAAACGTATAGCCGAAATGAACGAAAACGAATAATCTATACACTAAAGATAAAAGTAAAAGGGAAGTCAAAACTAATTATGCAAACACTCCGGTGTGGAAAGAAGTGACTGTAAAGTCTCGTATTCCGGAGTCGTTGAAAATGTTGGAAATCATGGCCCGCAACATTTGGTGGGCATGGAATGACGATGCTATTGACATGTTCAAGAGCCTTGACGCAGATTTGTGGAAAGCTGTAGGACAGAACCCGGTAGCATTGCTTGAACGTTTGAGCTACGAAAAATTGGAATCTTTGACAGAAGACCAAGTTGTTTTAGCTAAAATCAACGCTGTTTACACAAAGTTCCAAGCTTATATGAGCGAAAAGCCTAACGCTGCTCGCCCGTCAGTTGCATACTTCTGCATGGAGTTCGGTTTAACTCATGTATTGAAAATATATTCAGGTGGCTTGGGTATCTTGGCCGGTGACTATCTGAAAGAAGCTTCAGACAGTAACGTTGACATGTGTGGTGTAGGTTTCTTGTATCGCTACGGTTACTTCACTCAGAGCTTGTCAATGGACGGACAGCAGATTGCTAACTACGAAGCTCAGAACTTCGGTAGCCTGCCTATCGAACGAGTAAACGACGAAAACGGTAACCCGATGGTTCTCGACGTTCCTTACTTGAACTACTTCGTACACGCATATATATGGAAAGTAAACGTAGGACGTGTTCCTTTGTACTTGCTCGATACAGACAACGAAATGAACAGCGAATTCGATCGTCCTATCACTTACCAGCTTTATGGTGGCGACTGGGAAAACCGCTTGAAACAAGAAATCTTGTTGGGTATAGGTGGTGTTCTGTTGCTTAAGAAATTGGGTATCAAGAAAGACGTTTACCACTGCAACGAAGGACACGCTGCATTGTGTAACGTACAGCGCTTGTGCGACTACGTAGAAGGCGGTATGAACTTCGACGAAGCACTTAACATCGTACGCGCTTCTTCATTATATACTGTACACACTCCGGTTCCTGCTGGTCACGACTACTTCGACGAAGGTCTGTTCGGCAAGTACATGGGTGGATACCCTCAGCGTATGGGTATTTCTTGGGACGACTTGATGGATATGGGTCGTATCAACCCGGGAGATCACAACGAACGTTTCTGTATGTCTACATTCGCTTGCAACACTTGCCAGGAAGTAAACGGCGTAAGCTGGCTTCACGGAAAAGTATCGCAGGAAATGTTTGCAGGTATCTGGAAGGGATACTTTCCTGAAGAAAACCACGTAGGATATGTAACTAACGGTGTACACTTCCCAACTTGGTGTGCTTCTGAATGGAAGAAACTGTACGGCAAGTACTTCGATAAGAACTTCATGAAAGATCAGTCTAACCCGAAGATCTGGGAAGCTATCTACAATGTGCCCGATGAAGAAATCTGGAATACTCGTTTGGCATTGAAGAACAAGTTGACTGGTTACATCCGCGATCAGTTCCGTGACACATGGTTGAAGAACCAGGGTGATCCTTCACGCGTAGTATCATTGATGGACAAGATCAACCCGAACGCTCTGTTGATTGGTTTCGCTCGTCGTTTCGCTACTTACAAGCGTGCTCACTTGCTGTTCACCGACTTGGATCGTTTGTCTAAGATCGTTAACAACCCCGACTACCCTGTACAGTTCTTGTTCGCAGGTAAGGCACATCCGCACGATGGCGCTGGTCAGGGCTTGATCAAGAAGATTGTAGAAATCTCTAAGCGTCCTGAATTCTTGGGTAAGATTATCTTCCTCGAAAACTACGATATGAAGTTGGCACGCCGCTTGATTTCTGGTGTTGATATCTGGATGAACACTCCGACTCGTCCTTTGGAAGCATCTGGTACATCTGGCGAAAAAGCGCTGATGAACGGTGTAGTAAACTTCTCTGTACTTGACGGATGGTGGTTGGAAGGCTACCGCGAAGGTGCAGGATGGGCTTTGACTGAAAAGCGTACTTACCAGAACCAGGAACACCAAGACCAGTTGGATGCTGCTACTATCTACAACATCCTCGAAAAAGAAATCTTGCCGTTGTACTACGCTAGAAACAGCAAGGGATATTCTGAAGGTTGGGTTAAGACTATCAAGAACTCTATCGCTCAGATCGCTCCTCACTATACAATGAAACGTCAGCTCGATGACTACTATACTAAGTTCTATACTAAAGAAGCCGTTCGTTTCCACGAATTGGAAGCTAACAACTTCGCTAAGAATACAGAACTGGCTAAGTGGAAAGAAGAAGTTGCCGCTAAGTGGGATTCTATCGAAATTGTATCTATGGATAAATGCCAGGAACTTCGTCAGGGCAACGTAGAAAGCGGTAAAGACTACACTATCACTTGCGTAATTGACGAAAAGGGTCTTAACGATGCAATCGGCGTAGAAATGGTAGTAACTTACACTAACGCTGAAAACAAGGAATACATTTACTCTGTAACTCCGATGGAAGTTGTTAAGGTAGATGGTACTCTTTATACATTCGAGTTGAAGACTAGCTTGTCTAACTCAGGAAGCTTCAAGGTTTCTTATCGTATGTATCCTAAGAACGCAGCTCTGCCTCATCGTCAGGATTTGTGCTACGTTCGTTGGTTCAACGATTAATGCATTGAGATAGATTAGTTCTCAATAATATAAGGTAAGGGGTAGAAACTCG
>ENA-UEOL01001599-UEOL01001599.1-human-gut-metagenome-genome-assembly--contig:-NODE-1599-length-14122-cov-12.207191_pt1 | contig 14122 bp, 10 predicted proteins | sample MGYA00242884_ERZ507884 | MGnify/ENA primary metagenome ERZ507884 (study PRJEB26167, sample SAMN06115417) | human gut metagenome | host: Homo sapiens | place: China:Chongqing | collected 2015-03-06... | reverse complement strand
ATGAAAACGACAGAAGTAAACAAGGAGCTTATCGGCAGGCGTTGCGAGTGCATTTTTACGGGCTTAATGGTAACGGGAGGTATCGAGGACATCCAAGACGACCAGCATTCCACAGCGGTCAAAGTCTGTTTCGACCACCCGCACCAGTGGGGCGTTTATTCTCGGTAAGATTGGGAGAACAGTTTGTAACTATAGGTAGAAATAAATGAATGTTAAAATGTTCTGTGTTTGCTTTTTAGGGAGGTTAGCATTGTTTGTTTTTGTACCTTTGCAAAAAATATATATAATATGGCTGATATAAATACATTTTTAGAATTTGCAGAATCATTAAAATTAGTTCGTAGAGCTAATCTGGAAAAAGAAGGAAAAACTATCATAGAGAAAATATATACAGATTTATTGCCTAATAATGGAGTTATTAATAAAGTAAATCTTCCTAGAACAACGATTGTTGTAGGAAGAAAAGGAACAGGTAAATCTACTATTTTTTATAAATCTCAAATGGATTTAGATAAAAATGGAGAAAATATAACTGTTTATATTGATACAAAATCACTATATGACAATTCAACTCCAAGTCTCCCAAAAGAATTGGAAAAATCCGAACAATCAAGAGAGCTTATTAAATATCTAATTTATTCAAATCTACTGAAAGAGATTATTGTAAGGACAAAAGAGAAAATAAAAAGACGACTAAATGAGAACAAAATAATTTCTTTTTTTGGAATTAATGAGGAGAAAATAGATTATATTAATCATGAGTTAGAAAATATACAAGACTCTATTGATAAGGTTTTTAAGACTCTGGATGTTTCGTTGACAACAATATATAAGAATAGTTCAGAAAAATCTACTGAAAATAAAATTGCCGCATCGGCTAGTGTTAATATCGAAAATGTAGGTGGAAGTATTGAAGGTTCCACTAAGCAAAACAGTGTGTTAAAAAGAGAATTTGAGAATACTCTAATAACATATTTGGATATTAAGAAGTGCTTTATAGACAATTTGATAAGAATCAGAAATATTATTGATGTTAAAAATGTCTTTATATACTTAGATGATTTCTCAGAAATAGACAAGGAAGCACAAGCTTTATTTATAGACTGGTTTATAGCACCTGTAAACAATTTGTCCGAAGACTTTGTAAAGTTCAAAATTGCCACATATCCCAATCGATTTTATTATGGGAAACTTGATAATGGGAAAATAGATGAAATTTCATTGGATTTTTTTGATGCTTTTTATCATTATGAAAAAGATTTGAATGAAACTGACATTTCCAAAATGGAATATTTAGCTTTGGACTACACAAAGAGGCTTTTGAAAAACAGATTAGATGTTTATTTTCCTGATAATGGCTGGAATGTTTTTTTTGATATGCCAGAAGAAGATTTGTACCATCTTCTTTTTAGAATATCGATGAATATGCCAAGAAAAATAGGATATGTGTTATCTTTTTGTTATGAATCATGCTTGATTCACGGTAAAAAGATAACTACAGCTGCTTTGGAAAATGCAGCATTACGTTATTATACAGATATTATAGAGAAATATTTTATTGTAAATGAATTTGTCTGTAAACCTTTTGATGATAAAATCTCTGAAGAACATCATTATGAAATGATGAGAAAGATTATTGATCGGGAATTGCTAAACCAAAAGGTCATAAAGAGAAGAAAGAATAATTATACCTGTATGTTTGTTGTAAATCAAGAATTCTCTAATCTGCTTTCAAATTTGGAACTGAATGGATTTATTTCGACTTATAATAAGATAAAAGAAAATTCAAACTTTTACACGGTATATTGTATTGATTATGCAAAAAATACCAACTAAAATTTGGAACACCTAAAAACAAAGATGTAAATAATTTCCTACTACAACCTCTTTTTAATTTTAATACTCTTGTTATTGATTTCTTAGATTCAACGCAAGTAATACGTTGTTCAAATGGGCACGAATTCAGATATTCTGAAATTAACCAATTTCGAAAATACAATATGAAATGTCCGATTTGTTTGGAAAGCGATATTATATCTAATTGTAAAGTGATTTTTAAATATACAGAAATAAAGAAACAATTTGAAGAAAAAGAAAGAGAAAAGAAAATACGATTTACGTTTGTTGGCTATTTGATAATGGATCTTTTAAAGAAAATGCAAAAGGCATTACCTTTACAAAAAATAGGAGAAACTTTAGATTATTCAACTACAACCTTACAAGTACATATTAGGATATTAATAGAACAGAACATGATTGCTATAGATAATGAACCTACCCAAACTTTGAAAAAAGAATTTTATGTTATAACTAAAAAAGGAGATGATTTTTTACAACGTATAGAGCGTTTCTTGTCAAAGCAAATAAATACTAGATAGGAAGATAAATAGATTATTCCTTAAAAAATCTCCCATATTGCATAAATTTTGCAGTATGGGGGATTTTTAATGTTAATGGATCACACCACCGGCGGCCTCTCCTCCTCCTTCTTCCTGTTATTCGTCGCCCGTGCCTTCAGCACCATCTTCTGCCGGTCGATGAGCACGTTCACGCGGTCGATGAACGTGGCGTAGACCTCGTCCCCGTTTACCACGGCGAGGGCGTTCACCAATCCTGTCAGCGAGCGGTAGGCGGTGTCCGCCGCCTGGCGGCTTTCTTTCACGATGCCTACCTGTCGGGCGGCTTCTTCTTCCGTGCGTTGTGACACGGCGGCGAGGAACGCTTCTTCGCAAGCGTCCAAATTCGTGAGCCATGCCTCGAAGAAGATGCTTGCCAGCTTGCCGTTGTCAATGGCTTTCAGGTCTTGCAAGAGATTGTGCAGGATGCCACTTTCCTCCGTCTGCGGAAGGGCGGTCGGGTCGCCGTATTTGTCGAACAGCGTCTTGACCTCGGCGGCGGTTTTGCGGACGGTTTCCGTCGGGTGGGCGGTCATGGCTTTGAGGTAGTTGTTGGCTCCCCGCCAGGCGTTGTCGCGGGCGGTGTCCGCTTCGGCGGCGATGGCGGAGGAGGGAACGGTGGCGGAGTCTTTCAGGGCGTTGTCGAAGGTATCAACTGCGCTTTTGAAAGTGGCGATAGAGGTGGTTAATGTAACCGGAGTGGATGCGGCGGGTACACTTATTTCATCGGGAGAGTCACTGTCCGATATCAAGCAGTCGGTCTCAGCCACGACCAGTTTCAGGAATCCGAAATCTTCCTCCACCCGGAGGCGGGCGATATTGAATGATGTAATCTGTTTCATATAGTTTTGGTTTTTAATCGTATGCAACAATGCGCTGCATGGACAAATGTAGGATTTTTCGCTTGACGAGCCAAAAAAGCAGGCGTGAAATGGGTGGAAAGCGCTAAAAATGAAGAAAAAGTGTCGGAAACCGGCTGACTGGTGCTTCATGGGAAGAAGGAGCGCCAGAATCCCAGTCGTTCCTGTTCTTTTCAAAGGGAAAGCACTGTCGACTGCAATCGCCAGTGCTTTTCCTTTGTCCGAAGGGGATTATCCGAGGGGATTTACTTCCTGGTCTCCGTCATTTCCGCCTCCGCCGCCCGGCGTGGTGTCTTCGGCGGTCGCAGGAAGCTCAATCCACTCCAACTGCTCCGTATCTACCAGCGCACGGGTGTAGGCACCGCCGCTGGTCCGGGTACGTTCGGGGATGAACTGCACGCGCACGGCTTGCACTTGTTTCTCGAAATTGAAGTCCTTGACATCCTTCACGCCCTTCGTGTCGAGCACGTAGCGGAAGTAGCCCAGTCCCTTGATATGCACGCTTTTCCCTTGCGACATACGTGTGTGCATCACGCCGGAGATGTCGCCCAGCACGGCTTGCACGTCCGAATTGCTTACTGTGGAGATTTTCGAGAGGTCTTTGGCGATGGTCTCCGTTTCCACCGGTTTCCCTTGTACGACGGTCTGGGGGTAATAGACACCCGTCCGCTTGCTGAATGCTTTTTTCCAGAATGGCATACGCTTGTTGTGTTTTAGATGGTTTGTAAATCGTTGTTTGCACGCCCTCCACAAGGTAGCTACCTCGGCACTGGCTTGGTAGCTACCTTGAGGGTGACTTGGTAGCTACCTTGTGGCAGGCGGGGTAAATGTAGGGAGGATTTGCGGGAATACAACCGATGACGGCGGGGTATTTATCGTATGCGGGGATTATCGGGAGGTAATGGCGGGGTTGTTGAAGGAAATCATTATTTTTGCAACGGTTAAACTTTTCACGCATGGACATCTGGGACAAGAAGAAACGCTCCGCCGTCATGGCGAAAATCAAGGGCAAGGACACGAAGCCGGAATGGATTGTGCGGCGTTACCTCTTTTCGCGCGGTTACCGTTACCGCAAGAACGTGAAGGGGTTGCCGGGTACGCCGGACATCGTGTTGCGCAAGTATGGTATCGTGATTTTCATCCACGGGTGCTTTTGGCATGGGCATGAGGTGGACGGGCATATCCCGCATTCCAACAGCGAGTATTGGCAGAAGAAAATCGGACGCAACAAGCAACGCGACGAACGCGACAAGGCGGAATTGAAGAAGATGGGTTGGCGGGTGATGACCGTATGGGAGTGCCAGTTGAAGCCTGCGGTAAGGCAACAAACTTTGTTGGAGATTGAGTACCACATCAACCATGCGTATTTGGAGAGGTTCAAGCCGAAAAAAGCTAAGCAATATGTGATAGAAAAAGTTGTTTCTAATATTGCAGCCGAAGAAGCGGTGGAATATGAAAAGAGATAAATCTTTTATCGTTAAACATGATTTCTTATTTAATAGTCGTATATTTGTGCAAATAATGAAGAATATGAGAAATATAGTTGATGCAATAATTGAAATTGTAAATGCACCTCAATATAGATTGAAAGAATATGCAGAATCCCATAACAGAGCAAATCAGATGGGAGCAGCATTAGAAGAATATGTTAAAGACCTATTTGCAGGCACTGTCAATGAGACGGATCTGAATAAACGTAATCAAAAAATAAGCGAGTCCTTTTGTTATTTAGGCAATCAAAATAATCCTCCAGATTCTATGTTAAAGAATGGAGGAGTTGCTATTGAAGTAAAGAAAATAGAGTCTCCTAACTCAGCATTAGCTTTAAATAGCAGCTATCCCAAAGCGAAATTGTATTCAGATTGTGAAATGATAAATCGTGCTTGTAGATTCTGTGAACCTTGGGAAGTCAGGGATATGTTGTATGTGGTAGGGGTTTTAAATGGAGAAGTGTTGACTTCTTTAGCTTTTGTTTACGGGGATGAATATTGTGCGGATAAAGAAATTTACGAGCGTATTAAGAAAAAATTAAAGGAAGGTATCTTATCTATTCCCAATGTTGAATTCGCTGACACAAAAGAACTTGGAAGAGTTAATCGGGTGGATCCTTTAGGAATTACTTCTTTGCGCATTAGAGGTATGTGGCAAATAGACAATCCTTTTGTGGTTTTTAATTATTTATATCGCCGTGATAGTGATAAGAAATTTAATTTTTTAGCTATTATAAATGAAAAGAAAGCCGCATCTTTAGATAATTTTTGGATGTTGGAAAAATTGCAACAAGAAAAGAAGGATTTTAGTATTTCAAATGCGCAAATTAAAAATCCCAACAATCCGGCAATATTACAGAGTGTGAAATTAATAACTTATACTATATAATGAATTTGATTAGTCTTTTTTCCGGTGCTGGAGGTTTGGATTTAGGTTTTCATAAAGCAGGTTTCAGGACAGTTACGGCAAATGAGTTTGATGCTAAGATCTGTCCGACTTTCCGCGCAAACTTTCCAAAAGTAAATCTAATAGAAGGAGACATTCGCAACATACCTTCTTCTGAGTTTCCTGATAATGTTATTGGTATAATAGGGGGGCCTCCTTGCCAATCATGGAGTGAAGCTGGCTCGTTAAAAGGGATAGAAGATGCACGAGGGCAACTTTTTTATGAGTATATCCGTATCTTACGGGATAAGCAGCCCCTGTTTTTCGTCGCGGAGAATGTGTCTGGAATGCTTGCCAAACGTCATTCGGAGGCAGTTAGTGGTTTTATGAAATTGTTTGATGAAGCCGGGTATGACGTGAACTTGAAAATGCTTAATGCCAATGACTATGATGTGCCCGAAGACCGTGACCGTGTATTTTATATAGGATTTCGTAAAGATTTGGATATACATGATTTCAAATACCCAACGCCTTTGAAGCATAAGCCTACTTTGCGTGAAAGCATTTGGGATTTGCAAGATTCCGCAATACCCGCGCTGGAGAAGAATAAGACCAATGGAAATGCTTGTAAAGTACCTAATAACGAGTATTTCATAGGAGCATATTCGCCTATATTTATGTCGCGCAACAGGGTACGTTCATGGGATGAACCTGGGTTTACGGTTCAAGCCAGTGGACGTCAATGCCAGTTGCATCCACAAGCACCTAAGATGATAAAGGTCGAAAAAAACCTGCAAAAGTTTGTGGAAGGGAGCGAGCATCTATATCGTAGAATGACTGTACGAGAGGTCGCGCGTGTACAAAGTTTCCCAGATGAGTTTAAATTTATATACGAAGACGTAAACTATGCCTATAAAATGATAGGTAATGCCGTTCCCGTTAATTTGGCTTATCATGTAGCTATGCAAATAAAAAAAACATTAATTGAAAAAGGGGCTGTCCTTGCTTGATGATATGAAAGTCGCATCATTTTTTGCTGGATGTGGCGGATTAGACTTAGGCTTTAGGCAAGCTGGCTATGAAGTTATTTGGGCGAATGAATTTGACGAAGCAATACATAAAACGTATCAATTCAATCACCCAAATACTTTTTTGTGCAAGTCGGACATTCGAACATTAAAAGCTACTGATATACCTGATTGTGATGGATTTATCGGAGGACCTCCTTGTCAATCATGGAGTGAAGGTGGCAGACAATTAGGATTGGAAGACGAAAGAGGAAAATTGTTTTTTGATTATATCCGATTGATAAAAGAAAAACGCCCCAAATTTTTTCTTATAGAGAATGTGCAAGGAATTATTAACGACAAACATTTCAGTACATTTCTATCGTTTCTTTCTACTCTTGAAGATGCAGGTTATGTAGTAAGCTATTCTTTATTGAATGCGGCAGATTACCACATTCCCCAAGACCGTCATCGCGTATTCATTGTTGGTTTCTTGAAAGAGCTGAATTGTACATTTTACTTTCCAAAACCATTTGGAAAACCTTATGTCACACTAAGAAAGGCAATAGGAAACATTACAGAAAATCCTCGGTCATATACCAATGAAAATGTAATTCAGGAATATGGGAAATGGATTAACCATGATATATTCGCAGGCTTGTGGGATGCTAAATTCATGGCACGTAACCGTGTACGTTCATGGAATGAAACTTCATTTACGATACAGGCGAAAGCAAAGAACTGCCCCTTGCATCCACAAGCTCCTAAAATGAAATATGTGTCGCAAAACCAACGCGTCTTTTTACAAGGAGCTGAACATTTATATCGCAGGCTAAGTATTCGGGAATGTGCGAGAATCCAAACTTTTCCAGATAAATTCCGTTTTTTCTATGATAAAGTACAAGAAGGTTATAAAATGGTTGGTAATGCCGTACCACCACGTTTAGCTAAGTTTTTAGCTTTGGCTATAAAGGATTCATTGAATGCCAGCCAAGTAAAAGATACAAAACCTGTCAATGTATTAGTTGCTTATTATAAAGATGATAACCAATTGCGTTTGACTCTGGAAAATCGACTTTATTATGTACGTGCCGGATTGCGCCGTGGTGCTTTACAAATACCGAAAGGCATTGCCTATCCGGTTTATTTATTATTGCATAACCATAACAACAGGTTCTTATTTCGTATCATTCCGGAGTATCCCAAGCTAATGTCAACATCTGACTTGATAGAATTAGGTTTTACGCCTTCAGGCAAAGAATATTTTGCATTTCGATTGGAAAGTACCCAAAACATTAATCTTGCAGGAATGGATTTATCAAAGTTGCAGATTAAAGGGAGAAGCCATAATATTGCCATTCCGTATATTTCCGATATCCAAGAAATTATTATTAAATAGGTTCTTGATTATATAAGAACTTATTTTTTAGTGCTTCCCATTTCTATAGAATACAAGTTTAATCAGAACAATTCCCTTTGAAATAATCACTTATGAGTCTTTTGTAGACAATAGTCCGTTGTACAATTGTCTATACCCTCATATTTTTGTACCACTATGGATATAAATGAAGTTTTTGGAAAGAAAGTGATGGAGAAAAGGTTATCTCTAAAACTTTCACAAGAGACATTAGCCAATATGGTTGATATTGATAGAACTTATTTGCCCGATATTGAAAAAGGCAAAAGGAACGTGTCTCTAAAAATTGCGGACAAAATCGCAAAAGCATTGAATGTTTCACTTAAGGACTTATTATAATTATGCCGGATTTTATCGATACAGAACATTCTGTAGAAAAATTGTTTCCTGTAGGAACAACATTCTTTTTTGAGGGGAAAGAATATAAAGTTTTACTTTGTGGAAAGCCACGTCCTTCGCAAGGTGAATGTAAAACAGATGTTTACATAAAAGGAATAGCTTCAGATGGAGAAGTTAGAGAATTAAAAATATCAGTCAAGCAAAAAAATGCAGATTTCTTAGAAAATAAGATGTCTTTGGGGAGGGCTTGTGAGATTTTGGGCAAAGATGCTTCAGATATTATTTGCCGGTGCTTGCTTTCTATACAAGATCGATTTATTGATGATTGTTTGGTCTATTTTGAAGAAAGAGGCAAAACAGGAGCACGTACGATGAAATTAGGTTGGAAATTTGAGTTGCTTAATAAGTTAAGTGGGGAGAAATCTGGCATTTTAGAACTTACGGAAGAACAAAAAAATGATGTTTTTGCTGGAATTAACTTGCACTAACCGCAGAATATTTATTTTCAATGATTTGCATATTTCAAAAGAAAGCCGTATCTTTAAACCCGAAAGTTAGGCAGACAAACAGCGGTCAAAGTCGGACAGGCTTAACGGTTGAAAATCGTTACTGTTTCGTTACCTATTTGAAATTTTGAAAGCAAAGTAGCTGACATATAAGCGGTTAGAGTTATAGGTTCAAAAACCTGTCTCTCCGCAATAAACATTGATAATCAGTGCTTTATAAGAGATATGCCCAATTTTATACCCCTTAAAAGTAAAATTGGGTATTTGGTTTTCTTGATACTTTGTTTTGTTATTACGAATCACGGATCAACGTAAAATTCTGAGGAATTCATTATTTAAGCATAAATTTTGCATGAAGCTATCCTTACGTATGTGTAGGATTATATATGTGTACGTACAGTCTTATGCGTAGATATGTGATATTTTCATGTCCAAAAAGTGTTTTTTAAAAGATCAAGAACTTTTCAAAAAAGAAGACGACCTTTTTAAAAAAGAACAGGAACTTTTTTAAAAACGTCTTGGTCTTTTTTATTGTTACCAATGCATCGTAAACCGTCATTCTGTGGAGGTACAGACCTTTCATGCGTACTTTTTGCGGGGAAAAAGCCTAAAACACCCTACTTTATATCAAGTCGAAACGATCTATAAGAAAATGGTATGTGGCTGAAAACAAGTAATTTATGTGGAAATATACTTCAAAACATTGTGAGAGTATGAGAGCATGAATGAGAGCAATTTTTTTATCCTTACTACATAAATCGTTAATAATAAACCTGTTATATATGCAGTGAGGGCATGAGGGTATACATGGCTCGAACTTTTCTTTGAAATATGCAAAACGGCTATATTCCATGATATAGGAATATATGCCGTTTTGATAGAGGGGAAATTTTTTATGGTATATAATTCCAATAATCCATATTTGTAATGATTTGAACTATAATTTTACGATCTCCTTCTCGTATTTCGTTGGGAGCATTCTGAGATGCATACGATATTTTTGCGCCCACTCCTTTTGCTTTTAACATTTTATTGGGAACTCCTTGCTTTATAAGTGCATTGACTACAGCGTCTGCACGTTTTTGGGATAGATCCATATTGTATTGTGATGATCCTTTTGCATCAGTACATCCTGTGATGAGATATTTTTTGCTTGTGTCTGTCAGCATAATTTGAGCTATTTCATCAATGATAGTAGCTGCTTTAGGAGTTATTTCTGTTTTATCAAACTCAAAATAGATATTGTTGAATAAATCACATAAAACATTGGGCTGGCTTGGAGTTTCTACAATTTGTTTCATGATTATAGGTTTTTCTATAACTTTTTCTATGATTTTTTCCACATATTGAATTTCCGGTTTGACTTTTAGGGATTTACCACCAATGCGCCACATCAATCGAATGCTTCCTTGCCATGAATTGGCTATATGTTTGTATGGCATGATGAGGTAGTCTCCTTGGAGTCCTATGCCAATGTTGTCATTAAGCCACATATTCACGCCTATTCCCAATGAAATAGGGATAAGATTTTGTTTATCTTTCCCTTCTTTAGTATAATCATTTGATAGATTCCATCCCATCTCCTCACTGTTGAATTCTTCCATCCCCTTATAGTTGATCTTAAAATTCTTGTATATATAGTTGGCTCCCATCCGTAAGAAAGGATCAATATAATTTGAATGGAGATATTCACCTAGACGCCACTGTAAACCGATTCCTGCCATACCTAGCCATCTTGATTCTTTACCGTTACGGACAGGATCGGAACTGTAGTCTAATGTTCCTTGTAAATCTAGATAAAAATGAGAGTTAAGTTCACGAGCAAAATATAGATTTCCTCCAAAAATAAAATCTTTTTTATTAGTACCTACAGTGTAACCGCCTTTATTATTAGTATGGAAATTAATGACATTAAAACGTGTCATTTGAAGTCCGGTTGCGCCTATACCTATTTCCCATGCTTTTTTATTATTATCGGCTGCTCCATTCTTTGCGTTTTGTTGTGCATTTATAGGTAAACCGAAACATAATACTGAGGTAAAGTATAGTATGAGATGAATTTTATGTATATATATATTCTTCATATTTTTATTCTTCATAGATAACTTGTACTTCGGGCAACTCATAAGAGCTGCTATAGTTTTCAATAATAAATGTTTTTTCATCCTTTCCTTTTCGGAGATAACCTTGATAATATCTATAGAAATATGAACTGTAGTCACTGGCAATGTATATGGATGAATTTAAAAATGGTGCGAATACTTTGAACGTTGGAACTTCTGCAGAAGATCTGTTATTAGAACTTGATGCTTCTTGTGAGCCGGCTGTTGAGGTATATCTGAATGTGATATATGCCATTTTAAGTTTGCTGGCTTCTTCTTCAGTATATGCTATCGGTTCTACATAGTCCATTCCATTTTCTTTAACGACACGTGTGGTCGATGACTTGTAAATTCTTGTAAAGTCTATTTTTGAAAAATCCAGTTCACCTTCAGCAGATGAGAAACTGGGTGCTTCTCCATTGGATATTATTTTTAATTTTAATGTTTTTAGCGTAGGTCCCATTTGATAAGGAGCTAATAAACAAACACCATTCCATTGGAAAGTTTCTCCATAATAAGGTTCTCTAGCTTTTACAGTGTAATAAACATCACTTCCATCCCAATATTCAGATTGATTGTTTTTGAATTTTCCGGGATTTTCTTGAATGAACCGATAGGTATAAATATAGTAATAATATCCTCCATTATTTGAACTATAACTTTGGTTTGAATATAGTTTTTTGTCTGGCAAAATACTGTTGGGATTATTTTTGTCAGAGACTCTATATGCGTCTAAATTCCTTGAACCACTATTAGGTAAATAAGAAGGGATATTTTGCCATTGGTCTTCCGGATTAACTTTTCGTTGTATATAGAAATATAGATACTGATAATCGTATAATGGATTTGAATTATCGCGGAGGATCATTCTCATGCGTACTCTATTAGGAACATATGTGTTTTTAGCGGATTCTTGCGGCAACTTTCCGGCTAGGGTTACTTCTTTTACCGTTCCCCAGCGTAAGTTTATGTCTTGTATTTCGGGTAAATCTTCTTTAGGTACAATAAACTCTCCGTTTTCATTGGTAATGTAAGTTTTTTTTGCATTGATACCCGGCATGCCTTTTACTTGAGCTTTTGGTGCGATTTGTCCAGTTTCATCATATACTTTATAGAGTACACCTCCATCAGTTGTGCGTACATATTCACCATATTCTGATTGAGAATATTGTGCAATAACATTAGGTATACCCTTAATGATGGTAACTTCTGTTCCCGGTTTTCCTGGTTCTCCGGGTTTGCCGTCTTTGCCATCTTCTCCGTCTTTGCCATCTTTCCCGTGTAGATAGTCATAAAAATCCTTTAACGTATTTTTTTCACAGTCCCATACTCCACCATTTTTGTGGTCAATAAGTGCGTCTGTTGTACCGCAAAATTTAGCTAAGTCATTTTTCCACAGTTCATGTGCTGACAAACCATTGCTTCCGTTTATTCCGTCTTTACCAGCTAAATAATTGAAAAAATCATATTCTGAAACTTTGTCAGAAGGCCATTTTTGTCCTGGATTTTTAGGATCATTCATATTGCCTGTTTCTACAGTTTCTTTCCATAGTTCATAAGCGGATTTTCCATTGTTACCATTTGTTCCACTGAGGTAAGTGTAAAAATCTGCCATTGTAATTTTATCTTTGGACCATGCTGAATTATTTTTGTCTTTGATTTTATCATTTTTGACGTCATTTACCCATAATTCGTATGCAGATGCTCCGTTAACTCCTTTTTCTCCTTGAGCTTTTATTCTTGTATCAGTAGTACCTATCCACCAATTTCCGTTATTACCTATATGGGGAGATACGCCATCATCTCCTTTTTCTCCTTGAGCTTTTATTCCTGTATCGGTGGTGCCTATCCACCAGTTCCCATTTTTTATCACCGGGGTAAGTCCGTCCGCTCCTTTATCACCTTGTTCTCCTTTGGGACCTTGCACTGCAATCCCAGTATTGGATGTGCCTATCCACCAGTATCCGTCTTTAATGAAAGGGGTTAATCCATCGCTTCCTTTTTCTCCTTGAGCTTTTATTTTTGTATCGGATGTATTGATCCACCAGTTTCCATTAGGACCAATATAAGGGGATGCTCCGTCTTTACCATTTTCTCCTTTTTGACCTTGAGCCGGAAAATTTGTATCACGATTGCCAATATACCAATTACCATTTTCACCAACATGTGGAGTAATACCATTTTCACCATCTTTCCCTTTTAAATATAAAAAGAAATGTTCCATTGTTGTTTGGTCTTTGGGCCAATTTATATTGCCGCCAGCAACAGATTGTTTCCATAATTCATAGGCGGAAAATCCGTCTTTGCCATTAATTCCATCCTTTCCATCTTTGCCGATAGCTTTGATTTTTGTATCTTTATTGCCGATATACCAATTCCCATTTTCGCCAATATGAGGTGATTCTCCGTCTCTTCCGCTAAGAAAATCCCAAAAATCGGCTTCTGTATTTTTTGAAGAAGGCCAAATGAGCGAAGGGTCATGAGGGTTGGTGACATTACCTTGGGTGATCAGGATTTTCCATTGATCGTATGCAGACATTCCATCTTTTCCTTTGTCTCCTTTTTCTCCTTTAATATAAACTAAAAAGTCTGCTAAATCAACTTGGGTGGAAGGCCAGTTTATATGACCGGTTTCAACTTCTTCTTTCCATATCTCGTAAGCGGATTTGCCATTGGTTCCCTGAGGACCTTGGGGTAATTCAAAATCAATACTGCTGCACGAGAAAAAAAATGTGCAAAGTAGCACTGATAATACATAAATTTTGCATTTCTTCTTTGTATACATGACTGTAAATTATTAAAAATGAATTGTTCTTTGTTGTTACATATTGGATAAACTCCGTTCTGCTTTATTGAATATTGTATCGTTGGGGGGCATGCAATTTTATATTTTAGGTTATTCTGCTGTGTGCGATTTACATTATAATAATATTCACATTTTATTTGGGTGCAAAGTTCTATATTTGTACGAAACCAAAGTCGACGCATGCTTCCGACTGTACCTGAACTACATCACTTATTTAAAGGCAACGGGAACGCTGCTGAAATGAAAACGTACATATATTACTAAAATGCAGATTACGGACAATTAGAAAATATATAAGGAGACCGACAAAGAA
>ENA-UEOL01001589-UEOL01001589.1-human-gut-metagenome-genome-assembly--contig:-NODE-1589-length-14149-cov-10.175028_pt1 | contig 14149 bp, 25 predicted proteins | sample MGYA00242884_ERZ507884 | MGnify/ENA primary metagenome ERZ507884 (study PRJEB26167, sample SAMN06115417) | human gut metagenome | host: Homo sapiens | place: China:Chongqing | collected 2015-03-06... | reverse complement strand
CCTTCTTGCCCATATGCATCTGATATATTGGCATTGCACAGCATTCTATCAGCAAATCTTCCAGATCATCATGACGTTGCTGCCATCCCTCCATCATGGCCATAAGCTCACAGATGCAGCATTCTTCAATCTGTCGCGTTGTCAGCCCTAGTCTGCCATAGCATAAAGGCAGGATATCATTGATAAATTCAGCAGCGCTGCCGTAGGTTACTTCTTTGCCCGTGGCAGCGCTTTTTTGTTTTTTGCCTTACCAATAAGGCCGGACTTCTCCAGCGCCAAAATAATGTTTGTTTGAAGTGCGACGATGCCCATTTCTTCAACACAGTCCATGAAAACTGTATCCACATCATCGTCGCTGTATGCCTTTTCTCCACGCAGTCCCCACTTCAAAAGCGCATAAGCATCACTGATGGATAGCGGTGATGTTGCAAGACTGGCGACTGTAAGAATAAGATTATGATTAGCTAATTCCTTTTCGCATTCAACAATGCTCTTCACAGTATAGTGCAGCACATGTCCCGGATTATTTGCCAGTTTTAATTCAACAGTTCTGTCGATGGTATTCACTTTCTTGCCTCCAGATATCAATTAAGGGCAGCCGCTTGCGCGGTCTGCCCTTCTTTTTTTTATTCGCTAGCGATAGTTGCTGAATCAAACGCAGTTTTCTTCGCAACAGGGCCAACGCCATTAATTTCCATAGATTTTGTCATAACATCATCATAGGAAGCTTCGATGCTGTAGGACGTAACAACGCCCCAACCATCATAATAGCTTTTGTCAGCAGTGTTCACGAAGGCAAAGCGCAGCGCAGGCTTCTGGCTCTGCAGCTCTTCGTCCAGCACCCAGGCTTCAATGATGTCGTTACCCTCGTTGCTCGACTTGACGACAATAGACGGGCTTGCAGTCCAGGAACGCTGTCCCGGCAACGACTCTCCCCAGCCTCCATTATCCTTGCTGGACGCATCAATGCTGTCAGCGGAAATTTCCAGCGTAGTATCACGCAGGCCACCGATTAAATTCCATTTACTGTCGTAAGCCACATACAGCAAAAATTTCTTGCCTGCGATGGCCGTAGAGCCATCATGTGCAGGGTATTTTTCAGCAGTATAAGACATTTCTAATCCTCACTTTCACGTATCAAGTTGATATAATTGATAATTTAAGTTTATATAACCATTCTGCCAAACAATGCCGTTGGCTTCTATAGCGCCGCCGATGACGCTTTCCCCGGCCTCCATTTTTATAAGCCTATAGCCTTTGGCGGCAAGGTTGGCGTCAAATACATCCGCGTACTGCGTTGCCACGCTGCCGATTACGTTAATCATGTCAGCAACCTGCTTGCGGCCGCGATAAGTTGAAAACAGCTCTATGCGTACATTTACGCGCCACATGACGCTGTCAGCCTTAGCGCTGGACGGAGAGCAGGACACATCAGCAATAACACCATAGTTGACAGTCTCCTGATTTTTTAGCGAGTTCAATATTTCGCCGATCGTCATAGAGCTGTCATATACTCCAAATGTCATTTCATCCGCATTGCTAAGCATCGCATATAGTTCACTTTGAAAAGCGATTAGAGGAGCTTTAAAAATCATCAGCCTAGCCCTCCTAACCGCGTCGCTTCTATTTCCAGATAGAAGGGTACGCTGTCTGTCAACCTAGTTATAGAGTTGATTACATATGTATAACCATCGTAGAACACGCGCCAGTCCGCAGTAAGCGGATAGCTGCCGGTAATATCACGCAGGACAAAATAGCAGGTATTGACCGTAACATAATCACCTATAACCTGCTTATGTGTAGAGGTCTTATCATGCTGCATAGCCCAAAAGCTTCCTATAGCCTCGTAGTTACTCTCACGCAGGCCGCCCATTTCGTCGCGTTCTGCAGGTTCGCAGCGCAGCAGTGTTATCCTTTTGTTTAGCTTGCCTGGATTCATAGCAGCACCCTCCCAGGATTAAGCAGAGCAGTTACGGCAAAGGGTGCTTCCTTGCGGTTTCTGTCATCTGCCGCCAGCCGGTTTTCATACCAGCTGGCAACTAGCAGCCGCATGGCCAGCAACGTGCTTTCGTCGCATTCACCCTTAACGCGGTAATCAATAACCAGATCCGCATCGGCAGGCAGTATTTCCTCAACACGCAGACGTGTATTGATTTCGCCATACCTAAGCGTGTAATTATCAATCACCTGCTCTTTACCGGACGGCCACCTGACAGTCAAATTTGTTACCTCGTTTAAGTTTTTTGAGCGTGGCAGCTCTATATCCGTCTGAGCATCAGCAGTCGGAACAGTCAAGCGGAGAGTAAGCAAGCCATAAGTCCTATGTTGATAGTCCTCACAATAGCGTTGAGCGGCTGCTATCAGTGATGCCAGCACAGTATTTTCTTCGTCGCCTTCGATGCGAAGATAAGCCTTGACATCATCAACAGACAGCACGTCCTGCCTGCTGGCCTGGTCTGTATATTCCAGCTTCATGATTACTCTTTGGTGCCCTTGCTGAATACACCATCAGCCCAAACGAAGGCCTCATTATAGCGCACACCGAAATCCTCGCGTACAATCGCACGCATCAAAGTTAAGTCATTCTCAAAGGCGGAAACAGATTTTTCACCGTCAGTAAAGGATGCGTCGCTGGAAATTGCGATTTCAAGGGCAGATTCTACGCCAATCATGAAATTCTTCCAGTCACCAAAGAAAATCTGAGTTTTGCCGTTGACATCATCGCCCACTTTGATATTGTTATCAATCACAAACGGATAACCGCAAAGCTTACCGTCCTTCATTTCGTCGCGGAAGATGTAACTGCCGCTAGCGGTCTGCATGCCGTACAGTTTTGCCCACAATACGCCTGGAATGCGCCATGCGAGAGCAGGATTGTTCAGCTTAGCGCTCAGCAGCTTGCCCACCATCTCGTAGATGGTTTCATCAGTCAGCACGTTGTCTACAGCAATTTTCTGAGTAGCGCAGGCTGCAGTAATGCCTTTAGGTGCATACTCAGTACCACTGCCATACAGAGCGGTGATATCTTCAGACTCAGCGATACCGTTCACCATTTCGTCGCGGACAAAGCGGTCAGCCGCTAAACTGGAATCACGCAGAAGCTCGTTGGAAATAGGGATAATACCCGCCAGCTTCTTAGCAGACAGCTTCATGCTGCCAAGCGTTACCTTGCTGGAGGTAATAGGCTTGTTTTCACCCACCCAGCTGAAGTTAGCAGCTCCGGTCTGCTTAACAAGGTTCAGGTTGCCATTCGGCAAGGGCAGTTCGGAAACACCCAGAGAACGAGTTACACCGGTCTGACGCAGTAGAGGGATGATTTCATTGTACAGGTTTTGAGGAATGGTGTAACCGCCATCTGCCGGGGTGCTTTCGGTCATCACTGCACGCAGCTGCTCGTCTTGCGGATACATACGAGCAGCAATATCAGCAACGCTTTCCGTTTGATGGCTGCGAGCGCTCAGCAATGCAACCTTCACGAAACGTGCAGCGCGGATGCCGGGCTCAAGCTTTTCGTCTCTGCTGCCGGAAGCCGTAACGCCAGGAGCAGGCAGCTTGCTTTCAAGCTCACGCAGTTCCTCTTCACGCACGATATCGTCTGCCAGGTCGGAAGCCTGATTACGCAGCTGCTCGTAGGAAGATTTTTCTTCAGTATTCAAAGAGCGCTGTGCACTCTCAGCATCAGCTACCATTTTACGCATTTTTTGAATCAAGGCAGCGCGTTTTTGTTTCATCTGTAAAATTTTATCCATTCTTAACACTCCATTTCTAAAATTTCTAATTCTCTTCCCAGGTTTTCCAGTTCAGCAAGCTGCTTCTGGTGCTCCTGTTGTTCCTGCTGTTTGTGCATTTTTTGGTACTCGCGGAATGACTGCAGTTCTTCTGCGTCGATATCCTGGCCATAGCTACGGCCAACGCCAACATTCATATCAGCTGGAACACTGACAATAGAAGCCTCCAGCGGCGTCCAAAGCCTTGCGATGCGACATGGACCTTCAAAGCGGCCATCTGCAGATTTTTTACCATCAGCAACAATCTCCATGTTGTCTATAGTGTAGCCCACACTGATACCGCGTAAGGTTCCGGCTTTTACCTTTTGGTAAATCGTTTCAGCAAATTCATCAGTATCAAAGCGAATCTTTGCTTTGCATCGATGTTCGTTAGTATCGAGTTCCGGATCAATGATAGCACCAATAACCTTATCGCGGTCATGGTTGAACAAAGCGACTCCAAGCTCTTGCAGACGAGTCAGGTCGACATTGCCTGCATCATGTCCCAGAATTTCGTCATATTCAACGCCTTTGTACCAATCAAAGCGTTTCACAGGCGATTCGCTGGAAAAACTGATAGCAACTGTACGAGATTTGTCGTCAGCTGCTCCGTCCATTCGTAAATCGCGAAAAAGTAAAGTATTTTGTTTACTCGGCACTCTTCTTCACCTCCTTTTCTTTCATACTCTCTATTTTGGCCTGCCAGTAGGCATCGGCCAATTCAGAGCTAATCATATTGAGCGGTGTATATGTAGTTTTGCCTCCGTCCACGTTGCCCATATTTTCTTTAGCGCGGATATCATCAGCAGTCAGGAAGCCCCATTGACGGCCAATAGCGTAAGCCTGATAACGACTTTGCATATCGCCACGCACAAGTCCTTCCATGTTAAACTCTATTTCATAGCCCCTGCGTTCCTCTCCGTTCAGGAGCTTACGCATCAGCTCCTGCTCCCAATTCACGCATTCTGGCACGATGCTATGCTTAGCAAAGTTAATATCCTGTGATTCGATATTGCTGAACGTCGCGTGTTCCAGGTCTGCGATCATATGCGGCGGCACGCCATAGATACGAGCTATTTCATTCACGCCGTACTTTCTGCTTTCCAGAAACTGCGCTTCCTCTGGCGGTACGCTAATTTGTGCGTATTTCATACCCTCCTCGAGCAGCATAGTTTTGCCGCTGTTCGCAGAGCCGGCATAACGCCTATCGAACTGCTTACGTAATCGCTCCTGCGCTTCCTCAGACAAACGTCCCGGATGCTCCAGTACGCCGGACGGCCTGGCACCGTTCTTGAAAAATTTACAGCCATAATCCTTGATATCAAGGTTTAACCCCATCGTTTCGGCAAATTGCCGGATAGGAGAACGGCCGCTTATGCCGTCAAACCCCAGCCCAGGTATATGCACCATTTCATACGCACGCAGGCGCTTTGCTGTGCCGTCATAGAGGATAGCGTCATAGTACAGCTCACCTGTCTTACGGCTGCGTTGCGGGAATACGCTGCCAGGTGTAAGCGGCCACAGTGCCTTCACCTGATAGTATTTATCAAACTCTATCCAGGCATAAGCATTGCCCCAGAGCTTTAGGCTTGCCTCCATAATTTTGCGGAATGTGTGCGATGACATATTCATGTTAGGCTCATCATGCAGCAGGCTATACAGTGGATGATCCGTCGCGCGTTCTTTGCCGTTTTTCCCTTTGCGGTACAGCACGAGCGGCATAGACGCTATTGTCCGTGCGTATAGGTTGACGCAGGCATACACGGCATCAATCCCCAATGCTCTCTCCTCAGTGACTGCTCCTCGCAGGTTGCCCAAGCTGAAATCGCCATCAGAGGCGTGCCAATTCCCGGCATTGCCAACATTCATGCGCAAGGACAAATTCGTAAAAGGTATTCTCAGTTGCATTTTTTCACCTCCTTCCAAAGCTACCACTCAGCAAAGCCTTCATCCTCGTATTTCGAGCGTTGCGGCTGTGCTTTAGGCAGACGGCTAAGCGCATTTATCAGAGCCGCCACCGGATCTATACGCTGGGTGTCGTCCTTATTCTTCTTGCTGAGCTTGATATTGCCGTTACCGTCAGTATAGGCATAAGCATTGCTTATCGCCCAAGTCAGCAGCGGGCTGCCATCATGCACAACGCGACGGCTGACAATCAGCTCACGCAGCCAGTTTGTAGGTTCGGACAGAGTGAATGTGTTCTGGCGGACCTCCACCGGTGTTCTGTCCCCTTTTTCACCCAGCTTTATCATATAAAACGTAGCGTTGTATGGATCAAAACAATCTTCCTCAGGCTTTTTACCTATCCATAATGCCTGCGTATCAACATAATCGGCCACAACATCATAGTCAACAACAGCGCCTGACGTTTCTGTAACCCATTGATTGTTAATCCACGAGCGATAAGGCACATTGTCCTTTTTCTCGTGAAATCGGACAGATTCTTCAGGGATAAAGCCATGCGCCCAAACAGCAATGCGCCCATCCGCAAGCTGACAGCAGCCAGCGCAGGCCGTCAAGTCTATTTTCTTCGACAAATCGTAACCCACGAGATAATCTCTGCCGGCTACAAGCTGCTTAAATTGCTCACGAGTCACGGCAAGGCTGTCCCAGGTACGCAGCTGCTCGCTGCTTAAATATTTTTCCTCGCTGTCCTGTTGCCACAGATTGCAGCGTTTCGTTAAAAATTCGCGTACCTTATCCGGGTCGCCGCTGCCATAAGCACGGTTGTAGTCCTCTTTTATTTCTTTCAGGAGGCCAGCGCTATAATCGTTTTCGTGCTGGAGGATGGGATTAGCCTTTATCCAGCAGTCAGGATTCGCCGGATCGTCGCCCTCTTCCAGCTCGCGGATGCTCGCGTAATAATTTTCATTGACGATTTTGCCTTTAAGCACGTCGCAGGCGTAATCATACTCTTTTTTGCAAGGATTGTTTTCCGCGTCCTTCCCGGCCGTCGAGATAATGACCATGAGCGACTGGTAGCGCTTGCCGAAGCCGGACTTTAAGACGTCCACGATTTCGCTGCTGCTGTGTGCGTGATATTCGTCGACGATTACCATGCACGGAGCGCCTGAGTCCTTGTTTTTTGTGTCCTTCGATAAAGGACGTAGCCAGCCGCCCAGCCGCTTATGCGTGATATACGTCTTTTTTATGTCCAGACATTTAGAAATTTTGTCTGACTTCTCGCCCATGGCCTTAGCATCGCCCCAGACGCGCCGCGCCTGCTCGCGGTCGACAGCGGCGCACTCAATCTCCGGCATTGTCTCAAATTTGCGCAGCTCCGGCTGATACGGCGGATAAATCGCATCCGCACACATGCCGTACAGAGCTACGCCGGACATTTCCGTCGACTTTACATTACCGCGGGCGCGGAACTCGAACGCGGTCTTGAAGCGCCGTGCTCCGGTTTCCATGTGTACCCAGCCAAAAATACAACCAAGGTCGAAATATTGGAACGGCTGCAGCTGGATGAGCTCGCCGCTGAAAGCGCCGCGTACATGGTAGCAGTATTTTTCAAACCAGTCGAAAATCCTATCAGCACGCGTCTCATCAAAGACGTAAGGGAAGTCTTCCGTCCCTTGTCGCTCCAGATCGGCAAGGTGCCGCTTGCAGGCCAAGTATTCCATATGACAGACCTTGCGCAGACCATCAATGACTTCCTGAGCATACCGGTGCGTAACATACATCTCTTCATACATCATGCCATCATCGCATCCAGTTCTTCTTTGACTTCGTCGCTTTGGTTGGCGCGTTTAACAGCCAAGCGTGCTCTTGCCGTCGGAGTAAGTCCCAGCTTTTCAGCGTATGAAAGCACCAGCTTGCCCAAGCGGTCAATAGCCTTAGCGTTAGGGAAGGTCTTCTCCAGTTCCTCTTCCAATAAAGCCTGATAACGGCAAAAATCGGCCAACACACGAGCATCGACATTGTCGAACAAGTTGATTTCTAAACCTTCCTTGACGACTTCTTTCCAGATTTTCAACGCCGGAGCACAGGCGCGTGTTTTAAGAAATGCCGGAATTTTTAATTTTACTTCTTTTCTTGTCATTCTTTCGGCTGCATCTTGACGAGCCTTCATTTCAGCAGCCGTTCGATGCTTGCCAATTCCATTCTGTCGGTTAAACATCATAACTTTTGTAGACAGCGCAGGCGTCGGCATTTTATCACCCCCTTTATGAAATTCAAATAACAATTAATATAGTTAGCATGGCCATTTGCAAAAACTTTACGATGGGGGAAATTTTTAAACAAACGAGACCGACGCCGGTTTACCGATTTTTTCCCCTAGGGATTTGCACCCCCTACCCCTTTTTGCCGAAGCCGCCGTCTTCGCGAACAGTCTTGACGTCATGGCAGTGCTTGCAGAGCGCCTGATGATTATTTATGTCCCAGAACAACTCCTTGTCACCCTTGTGTGGAACGATGTGGTCCACGACCGTTGCCGGAGCACCGCAGATATTACAAAGCGGGTGCCGTTCCAAGAACCAGCGGCGATACTTTCGCCACTTTGCATCGTATCCACGCTTGCAGCTGTTCAGACGTTTTTCATCATAGCGGTAAAGCTCGCTTTGATGTTCATCACAATAACCATTAGCATTGCTGGTAAGAGTATGACAGCCATTCTTGCGGCACTCCCTTTTGAAGCGTGCAGGCATATGTTCTCACTCCCTTGCATAAAAATAAAGAAGCAAAAAGAAAAGCACCAGGTTTCGCCTGATGCTTTGTGTGTTCTTTCGCTTCTTTACCTGTTAGCATTATATCACTTTGAAAATCAAAAAATGTCTACGATTTGTCCAGTTTTAATATGTGTCTGATATAAATTGCGAAAAATTTGTGACTGACTTACTTAACAGCGAATAAACAGATTGCCTGGAAGCGTACCCGTAATATTCCGCTATAGCATTAACATGCCATCTGTCTACATATTTCATAATTAAAACCAAACGCTCTTCCTCTGGCAGCAGCGCCAGTATTCTTTCAGTATGACGCAACGATTCTTCCAGTTCCGCTATGCGCTGCTGCTTGTTGTTTATCATGGTTAGTATCTTCATCGCATCAGGACGCGCTGGTGGAATATACCCGCCCTTGTTATCGTCGAACCGGGCAGTAAGATTGTTGCGAGGAGCAGACTGTCCGGTAAGAAGCTTAATATCGTTACGCAGCTTCACTATCTGCAACGCGTAAGCTCTGTATTGTTTTATACATCCCACAGCCAGCTCATTATCCATTTTACATCCTCCCGCAGTGTCCGTTCTTGTAAGCAATGCAGCTCTTGCAGGCGCTGCCGTCGCCGTTCTCATCGTAATACATATCAACGTCCAGGTCATCTACTACGCGAAGCTTACGCTTGCCAGCCCAGCTGTCAAGGAAGCTTTGTGCAACTTCCTTAACAGCAATTGCATTCTGCATGATGCCCAGATTCTTGATAATATAATACCCTGCCGGGCAGCGTATTACGCTTAATGTTTCTACCCCATCGCTATATTTTTTCATTAGTCATCACCTTCATACATTCCATCCCCTGAACAACAATGTTACCGTATTTATCCAGCGTGCCAAAGTAAGTTACCCCTTTGCTTACGCAACGACGATATCCGAAACAATGCGCGCAGCGTTCGTCTTCTCTCATGAGGCTTTCCAATTCCCAGCGGTTCTTCTCAATCCAGGCCAAAGTAGCTTTTGTTGGGAAATGTTTTTTCGCGAAAGCTTCCACCTTGTCTTCCATGGGTTCTGCTTTAGCGCAGGCGGCTGCTTCCTTCCAGCGACCTTCTTTTGCCAGCGCGAACATTAGCTGCATGCGTTCATCAGGTCCTTTGCTTTTGGCAGCTTTTTTTGCAGGAGCTGCAATAACAGCAGGAGGTTCTTCTGGAATATCGGCAGCTGCTTCTTTGCCAGCCGTAGCACGACCAATGTATTCGTAAAGCTGTTCTACGCTGGGATATTGTTTGCATTCTGCCAAAACAATGCGCATAACGTTGTTCCAAATTTCTTCGTCCAAGTCCTGCAAAGCGTCCAGCCAAACCTCACACAGCGCTGCGCGGGCCTTAATGCTCTTGATGTCATCTGTTTCAACGCCGTCGACAGGCCTGAAGGCAATTCCTTTTTTGTCCAGGAAGTAAAATGCCCTGTAAATGCTTTGTTTGTTTATGCAGCTCATATAATCCCTTCTTCCCTGTAAAAGTCCTGCAATTCCTGCTCTTTGCCTTTGCTATCGTTTGGCATACCATTTAGCAGCCAATTCTGCAGAATGCCCAAGAGATATTTGCGTGGATTCTTGATAAACTTCTCCGTGGTTGCTGCCTTCAGCTCGTACACTGCACGATATACCCAGTTTGCTCCCAAAAGCGCAGCAATAACCTTTAGCGTGTACACGTCTTCCAAGCGCAGTTCATTTCCCTTGTCAGGAAACATTGCAGCGTATTTGGCTAGTGCCTGCCGGTATTCAGGGTGCAGCTCAGCCTGGTCCAGCAGCTTGTTGTTTAGGTCTGTCTTGTTATATTTATTTTTTATTAATATATATATCTTGTTATGTGTTTCCAAACCTGTACCCTTTTGCGTTTCCATTGGTGTTTCCACTGGAGCGGTATTCAGTGGTGAATCGCTTACAGATACTGGCTTTGCAGGTGTTTCCATTGGCGTTTCCGGAACTGTATCCAGATGTGTTTCCGCCTGTTGATAATAGGCCCAATTGCATACGGTAATGATTGTGCCTTCACGTCCCTTCTTCGTGCTGATGAAGCCTAAGCTTTCCAGACGTTGAAGCTCTGTAGTGATTTTTTTGGTTGAGGCACCGCACTTTGCGGCAAAAGTACGGTAGGTTATAAATAATTGACCTGGATTCAAAGATGCAGTTTTAGATGCGGTAATCCTCCACTGCGTAGCAGCATGGCTGGCGCGTAAGAGCAATGTAATCAGTATCACCTTGCCTTCAGCATCAGCTGTGTTCCATGCACGGCCGCTTAAAAGCTTACGATGCAGCTTAATCCATCCGTCCATTTGTTACCTCATTCCGGCCAACAGATAGCCATTCATGCTGCCAGGCGCACAGATCATCAACGGCTGCAGTAAGCCATGAGTGGTAATGGATATATTTTCTGAGGCGCAGGCAGATATTATTTTGCTGAAGCTCATGGCTGACACAGCGTATGCTTTGTCATCTGAGCCGTCAAACGCTTCTACCGGTATGCTGTCGAGTCCATTGCCAGCTACACTTCCAGACTCCACGTACAGCGCCTGGGTGTCGCTGGCAAGCTTGATGCGGTTATCGCTATTCGTATCCGAAATAATACTGGCACGATTAATAGCGTTCAGAAGCTTTCTTCTGTCTACAGTGATGCTCATAAGCGGCTTGTGCCGTTTGAACACTCCCTCACAGTCAGGAAAGTTTCCGGAAATCGCATAACAGAACCAGTCGAAGCGCGGGGTATTTGCGTAAACATAGCGCTCAGTAGGAATAATGGTTATTTCGTTCTGATCGCACATGTCTATGATATGCTGCAAGGAAGCAGGTGTCATCATAAGTGTTACATCGGCTTTACTGCCGGTATTGTTGGCCGTATACCGCGCTAGTCGATGCGTATCGGTTGCGTAGCAGTAGGCGCTTCCATCCGCATGCAATTGAAGCTGTATGCATTTCAGCCACTCGCGCACATCATCTTTTGGAACAGCCGGAGAGCAGTGTTTGACAGCACTTTGCAAAAAATCTACAGACAATGTCAAGGCGTTTTTACCGTCTGGCGCTTCCAGACGCGGCAGCTCTATCGATATTGTTGCGATTTTATACGTGCTGGTTCCACAGATAACACCTAGGCAGCGCTCTTCGAAACGCAGCGTGATATCCCCGCTAAATGTTTTGGCTAACGCAGCCAGACGCCAGCATTCGACCTGCGTAACTGCAGATTCTGCACTGTTATAGCTTTTGCCTTCCATACGATAAAGAAGCTGCTCCGAGAGTCCCAGGCACTCGAAGCAGAGCATGTACTTTTTGTTTTTACGCGGCGATGTGGCAGTTATTTTCAAAACCCCTGAGAGCTGCTTAGCGTCTTTTTCTTTACCTTTGCTTTTATTGCTGCCGGCGCCGCTGATGAGCGATACATATTCCAAGGTTTGATTCAATTCTTCAGCTGATACACATATTTCAGTAATCATTTTTGTCACCTGTATAATAAAAGGGCTGCCAACTTCTCCACAGTTAAAACTGCGCCATTTGCTTGTATATACTATAGGCAGCCCTTTTATGGCTTATTATTTTTTCTCCGAGAACATATTAGCTTGCTGGCATTGTACAAGCGTACCGCCATCAGAAATCTTTGCACTCGTATTTTCACCCAATTTTTGCTTAGGATATTTGGTTGCGACACTACTTTCCAGAAGGACCACGTCATCGCCGCTTGAATCTGCAGATATTTCTACTTTCACAGCAATGTTGACATTGCCATACCCGCCACGCAGCAACAATTCCTTTGTAAGCTTCTCCAGCTCAGCGCAGAACAGGTCATTCAAAGCGCCGCCATTTATGTTATTCAGGCTGAGCTCTTCAGCTTTGAAGACTTCTCCGGTATTTTTATTAACATATTCCATTATTTGTCTTCCTTATTTCTTTCCTCAGACATGCGTCTGCACCATTGTTGGTGGCTTTTCTGGCGACGGCTTTCAATTTCGCGCAGCATTTGCACAACCATATCCGCTTCAATGGACATAATGGCCGGCACAGGTTTGCCGGTAATCGGATCCACTACAGGGTTCTCCTTACGTTCGGCGATGACTATTGCAGCGACGGCCGCAATAGTTTTTAATTCACGGCGTTTCAAAAAACGATTCATTGTTTACCTCCATCTTCAGGCTTTATTCCGCCCATCTTTTCTTCAGGTCAAGCAATTGTTTTTGCTTACGCGTAGGCTGCCTTTGATGACACAAACGGTCATCCACACATATATAGCCATGCTTATTGTCAGATGTTATGACATAATGCCAGCGATGCAGCAGGCGGCCGCAGCGTATACAGCGATGTGTTTCGCTCTTCATAATGCAGCAAGTTGCTTCAGCAGATCTGTTATAACAGCTTCTCTTTGATCGTATTCACGAAGAAGCGCTTTTGCTTCTGGGTGGGCTTGCCTTAAAGTTTCTTTACGACGCTGCATTGATTCAGCTGCTTCGACTAATGCTTCAGTAAGGACAACATTAACAAACTCTGATCTGATTTTAATCGTTTCCGTTGGGTTCACCTTAGTTCACCTCCTTTCGGTCTGTCTTCTATCAGAAGCTTTTCTTGCAGCTTTCTGGAAGTTTCCTTGCAATAGTTATATGTAGCCATACTTGTACAGCCAATATCTTTAATAGCAACCAGGGCCTCTATACATTTGGTATTGGGATTGTAGCCTATAAAGAATCTTGTTTTGCGGTGATTCACTCTTTTGGTGCAATTGTAGGCGGTCAGTAATTGCTTTATTCTCGGTTTTTTCGGATTCATTTGCGCACCTCGATGGGGATTAAAACCACATCCCCCACCTGAAGGTCGCCCTTCAGGTTGCTAATCTTCTTTGTCCAGAAGATAACTTCCCGGACGTCGCGATGGTCGCCTTCGCTATCCATCACGCTGCCTACCAGGTGCCACAGCGTATCGCCTTCACTGGCGACGGTCTTGACTACGTATTTTTCTACCGGACGGCTATAATCCCACGCCGCATAAATGCAGCAGGCTGCCAGAAGGACAAATAACAACTTTTTCATGTTCATCACCCTTTCACGCTGTCTTTTCTTGTTTTTCTTCTTTATTGTCCGACAATTTAATGGTTCCTTTTTCAACTCCGTACCGGAGCAGGTATTCTGCCAGACGTTTGAAAGCATTATCGTCCATCGTCCCACCCCTTTTCTTAGGTTTATTACGGTTCCAACTGTTCGCTGAGTCTTTTAAAGCGCAAGCGGTCCGCTATGGTAAAGCGGTCGCCCATAGCCTCTTCCATAAGCCATGTTTTCAACATGCCTTTCTCTGCGAAACTGAGGTCACGTTCTTCCCGCAGTTTGTCAGAGATAAGCTGCCATGGTTCCTCATTATCAAAAAGCGAATTGTCGAGCGCAATATCAACCGCATCTAAAATGCAATAATGATCGTATTTTGTCAGGCTCATTCTTTGGTTCCTTCCTCCATGGTTCCATCTGCTTGAGAAACTTCTATAAATCTTTCACTGATGGAAACCTGCTCTTCTGGAACTCCCAGGCAGTCGCAAATTTTTTCCGCCAATCGGAACGCTTCCATCCGCGTTGCGAAGCTGCCTATATTTATATAGTGCTGTTTTACAATGCTGCTTTTCTTTCCCTTGTTAGGATTCCCAAATAAGTATTTAAGCATCGTTCTTCCTCCATTCTTTCCTCACATCTCCTATTCC
>ENA-UEOL01001586-UEOL01001586.1-human-gut-metagenome-genome-assembly--contig:-NODE-1586-length-14182-cov-101.808153_pt1 | contig 14182 bp, 8 predicted proteins | sample MGYA00242884_ERZ507884 | MGnify/ENA primary metagenome ERZ507884 (study PRJEB26167, sample SAMN06115417) | human gut metagenome | host: Homo sapiens | place: China:Chongqing | collected 2015-03-06... | reverse complement strand
TACGCCGGTATCCCCCAGAGCGCCATCCCGCAGGAGGCCAGCGTGCTTGCCCTGCGCAGCTCCATGAGCGACATGGACTGGCTGCTGGACGGCGAGGACGGCAGCGCCGCCAATGTGGGCGACATCGTTATTTATAATAAGTACGTCACCCGCACCGTGGCTGTGGACAGCAGCGCCGATGGTGCAGCGGACGATCTGGACGACCTGTTCAGCATGGACACCGATTTCGAGAACGGCGCAGAGCTTGAAGCTTCCGGTGCTTCTGCGTTGGATGCAGCCCCCGCCGCCGAGGACACCCCCGACACCGCCAACCCGGACCAGCCCGCCGCAAAGCCGGCGGACAGCACCGGCACCTCTGCATCCGGCGCGGATGCCCTTGCCCCCAGCGTGGTTTCCCCCGCTGCCGAGCCGCAGACCACCACCGTGACCGATGCTGAGCCGGTGGAGACCGTGGGCATCGTGAGCGAGGCGGACGAGAACACCCTGACCGTTATCTCCGGCGACGTGGACGGCAAGGTGGCCGAGGTCACCCTTTCCAACGCTGAGGTTCTGGGCGTGGTGGATGTTGCCGCCGCCCAGTACGCAGACGAGATGCTTACCACCGCTGTTACCGGTGCCCTGCGGGCCCCCGGCATGCTTACGCTGGCGGGTGCTGAGGAGACCGCAAGCACGACTGCAAGCGCGAACATCAGTTCTGCCTTGGACGGTTCCCCGTATGTTACCGTTTTCAAGCTTCAGCAGGAAAAGAACAGCCAGTACGTCGATGTTACGACCAGTGTTATCACCGACAAAATGCACGGTTATCTTGAACTGAAGAATATCCCGGCAAAAGAAATCCAAAACAAGAACTACCAAGTCGTGGTTGCACTGCCTGCAGAATTTGATTTGAAGGATGTCGGCACACACAAAGGAAACCTGACCAGTTCGGATTACAATACTGCTGACCACGTTTGCGGCACCTATGAGTTTGTGCAGAACGAGGAGGGTCGGTGGTACGCGCTGCTGACCTATAAAAAGGAGTTCATCGAACAGGAAGAGTTGACGAACGCCAGCATGGTCAATAGTACTCTCGGCTTTGATTTCAAGTGGGATCAGGAAATTGTCACGACCACCGGCGCTACCAAGTTCAGCTTTAATGATGATGCAACCGTTACGATCACCATCAAGGAAGAAGAGGAATCCAAACCCGGCGAAAAAAAGAAGTACAGTCTGGATAAAGATGCAAGCAAGCTTAAGTACGAGGGCAAGGACGCTTACATCTATTATACGGTGACCTTGAAACTGAAGGAGGCTATGGATGCCCCCTTGGAGCTGAAGGATATCCTTAAAAACCCGGATGGTTATCCCTTGTTTAAGTACGATGGCGACATCGCCGTTACCGTCTCGGATGGTTCAACGCCCAGTATTTCTTGGAAGGATACTAAAATAACGGACGGCGGCAAGGAATATGACGGCAAGATCATCACCTTGGGCACAGAGGGTACACCCCTGAATCCGGGCACCTATACCATCACCTACCACGTCAAGGCTGAAAATTTTGGTACTGCAAGTTACCCGGATAAGGATGTGCGGAATTACATTAAATTCGAGAAGGATAGCAAAGGCACCGCCACCTCTATCAAAACTAAGGAGATCGAGAAAAAGGGCGAACTTGATAAAGACGGACAGACCATTAAATGGACTGTCACCATCAACCGGGACTCCGTCCGGCGCTATCTGCCCGAAGGCACAAAATTTACCGATGAGATCCCCAAAGGTCAGAAATTTGTTAAAGATTCTTTCAATGTAAAAAAGACCGATGCATCCGGCAAAGAAGAAGAGTTTAAGAAGTTGCAGGGTGTCTATGACGAATCGACCAATACCCTCACCTACGCGCTTGACGCGGGCTTCAACTACTATAAGATCACCTATAAAACAAAGGTAACGGATAGCATTCCGCTGACCGGTTTGGATGTCTCAAATACCGGCAATGTGGACGGCGACGGGCTGGATGGCAGCTCTGAGGGCACTGTCCACATTGATTCGAATGTTCTTGCCAAAAAGGCAGTCGGCGAACCGAGCATCACTGGTACGAATGTCACCATGAAGTGGATTAGTACCATCAATGCAGAAGATGTCGGCACCTATGTTTATTACGATTACAGTAATACGGTACAGGATACAGAAGGTAAAAACCGCAAAGCACAGGAGATCGATCTTAACTCTATCAAGGTAACGGACCAAAATGGAGCTGCGGTCTCCGTTACGCCTGTAGCATGGTCTGGCTACAAGCTAAACGATGATTACGGCAAAAATCTGGGTCTGTTCACGATCGACTTTACAGGCATCACCGTGACCGGGCCGCTGACCATTACCTACACCACAACAACCACTACTAGCGATCTGCCCTCTTGGGGTGCTGAAGAAGTAAAAAACACCTGCTACATCAACAACGGCAGCCATATAACTGCTAAGCAGAAGGTTACCAAAGCCTCCGACATGATCAAATACTTCTACAAGTATGCCGGTAAGTTTAATTGGGATAATGTTCAGAACGGCAACGGCAGCACTACCCTGCAGCCCGGCGCAAAGCTGCCTTGGACGATTGAGATCAACGAACAAGGAGTTCTCGAATGGATCAATGACGATAAATGGGTCATTACCGATACCATTCCTAAGGGTCTGGTTCTGGACGAAAACAGCGTTAAGATCAACTGCAATGGCTCCCCCCCGCCCACTGGCTCTTATAAAGTTGCTGTAAACAAGTTGGAAGACGGCTCTACCAAGCTGGTCATTACCATGGAGCCGGAGGCATTCAGCTATACAGACAATGGTAAGAAAAAGATCCACGCGCATATCATCATCACCTACGACACCACGCTGGATACCAACTGTCATGAAATCTGGGACGAGAACAATACCGCAAAGTTTACGAACCATGCAACGTTCGAGCGCAAAGGCGAAAAGATCGGCGATACCTCCTTTACTGAAACCGTCACCCGCGATGTTGTTGGCAAGAGTGGTACCTTTGACGCAGTTACCGGTCTTTTGACCTATCAGGTCAAGGTAAACCCCTACAGCTCAGTACTGAACAACGGCGATGAGATGGTTCTGCAAGACTTCATGACCATCCCCCAAGGTCTGCATGATAGGGTGACGCTGGAAGGCATCTCTGTTTTTGACGGCGAGCTGCAAGCCGATGGTTCGTTGGAAGCAGCTGGAGTGCCTACCGATCTTACCCTCGCATCCAATAAGAACGCGATAACCCAAGAGACCTACTATTCCAAATTCAGCGACGATAATAAGCAGATCAAGACTTGGACAAAGGTTCCCGATGGCAAGGCTCTGGTGCTGGTTTTCCATTACAGAGTTGATACAACAAATCTGGTTGCTAACAAAACCTACACCTTTAAGAACCTCGCTGAACTGAACGATCATTGGAAGTATGAGGATAAGAACACCAGCTTTTCTTCCAACTCGGACGGTAGTGCGGAAATCAACTTCCACTCCAACCGTCTGACCATTGTCAAGTACTCCGGCACGCAGAACAACGTTCTGCCCGGTGCAGAGTTCAGTCTGGAAAAGTATAACGCTACCACTGGATGGAAAGGCGAAAAAACTGATATAGTGACCAACACCAGCGGCAACGTAACGCTTGGCAGTCTGGACGTTAACACCTTCTATCGCTTGAAGGAAACACAAGCGCCTGATGGTTATCGGACACCGAATAATTACCATTATTTTGTAATTTCTGACAATAGTCACAGCTACACGGCCTCTGGCGTTCCCGACTTTAAGAGTACAGATACCTTTAGCGAGTACAAGTTGGCTGAAGGGCAGATGTTTGGCAGCTTCTACTACTACTGCGAAAACACCCATAATGACAGCTCTGACTACGTCCTCCCCTCTACCGGTGGCACCGGTACACTCCCGTACACAGCCGTGGGCGGCACTATGATGCTGACCGCGCTGGCATATAGTTTTATCCACCGCAAGCGCAGACGCGAAGGAAGAGCAGATGACTAAACTGCACTTTTCTGCTGGCGTGCCGGGGCTGAGCCCCCGCCCGCCCAGCGCAAAGTTTACGCGATGATCCGAACAAAACTACACCCCTACCCCCCCCCTGTACAAAAACACAGGGGGCGGCAAGGGGCAGAAAAGAAAGGGGCTTTTCCATGAAAAAAGCAATGAAGAAACTCATGGCTGCACTGCTGGCAGTTGCTATGGTTTGTGCCATGGCCATTCCGGCGTTTGCGGCTGAGGGTGCTGGTGCTCCCCGCACGGGCAGCATTACCATCAATGGTGCCATCGCGGGCCAGACCTATAACATTTATCGTATCCTGGATCTGGAAGCCAACGAGGGCTTTACCGCCTATAAGTACACCATCAATGATGTTTGGGCAGGCTTTGTTAATGACCATACTGATGTATTCACTGTCAAAAATGACATTGTTACCTCTACCGTTACTAATGCAGCAAAGATTCAAGACCTTGCAAATGCCGCTGGTAAGTATGCAGAGGACAACAATCTGACTGCTGACGGCACTGCAACTGCTGCTGACCCCACTGTAAGCAACCTGCCACTGGGCTATTATCTGGTTGTTTCTACTCCTGCTCTGTCTGCAAACTCCCTGTGCTCTCTGGGTACCACCAACCCGAACGTAACCATTAACGAAAAGAATGGCAAGCCCACCATCACCAAGCAGGTAGAGCACGCCGCCGGTTCTCCTGCTTCTGCTAATGATGCAACGGTTGGCGATACTGTAAAGTTCGTTGTTACGATCGATGCTATTGATGGCAAGCCTGAGAACTACGTCATGCACGATAAGATGGACGAAGGTCTGACCTTCGATTCTAGCAGCGTTACCGTTAAGCGCGGCGAGACCATTCTGAAAAAAGGCACTGATTACGAGCTCATCACTTCTCCCGCAGACCATGATACCTTTGATATCAAGTTCAAAGAAAATGTTGTAAAAACCAACGATGTTTTCACCGTCACATACTCTGCTGCCTTGAATGAGAAAGCCAAGGTCGGCACTGACGGCAACAAGAACGAGACCGTTTTGACCTATGGTGACAGCGGTAGAGTTACTGCCGAGTCTACCAAGACCTACACTTGGAGCTTCAACATCTTCAAGTACTTCATGGATGGCACTAAAGCAAAAGCTCTGGAAGGTGCACAGTTCATTCTGTACCGTAAAGCCAACACCAACTCTGAGAGCGAAAACGAATATGCTGTGATGGACGCCAACGGTAAAATCAAGAGTTGGACCACTGGCGAAAGCAACGCTACCGTTCTCACCTCTCCTGCAAGCGGCAACCTCACCATGAGCGGTCTGGCAAACGGTACTTACTACCTGAAGGAAAAAGAAGCCCCGCAGGGTTACAACCCGCTGGAGAACCCCATTGAAATTATGATCACTGCTGAGAGCTGGACGACTTCGGCGCCGTCTGCAAAGATCGCGTACAAAACCAGCGCGACAGAGGATGCTACTTTTGTGGAAGCAGCTGATGGTACTACTGTGAAGGTCGAGAATAAGTCCGGCACTACCCTGCCCAGCACCGGCGGCATCGGCACCACCATTTTCTACGTTGTTGGCGGCGGCCTGATGGTTGCAGCAGCCATCCTGCTCATTACCAAAAAGCGCATGGAGAACCGCTAAGCTCTCCTTTCCCCCGGCACAGAGCGGGGCCGCAAGGCCCCCTGCTCTGATCCTGAAACTATAACGTTAGGGAGTAGCCCACGAAAAAGAACAAAAGCACCATTATATTGATCCACGTCTTTTTCGTGGGTCTATCCGTGATGTTATACCCCACTATCAGCGATTACGTCAACCAGCGCAGCCAGTCCCGCGCGGTGGCAAGCTACGCGCAGGACGTGGACAACATGACCGATGCGGATTACAGCGCCTACTTTGACGCCGCCGATGCCTTTAACGCACAGGTGGGCGGTGCGTCCACCCACGCGGTCATCTCGGCGCACCGCGGCCTGCCCAGCGCAAAGTTTACGCGATAGACCAAACAAAACTACACCCCTACCCCCTGTGCAAAACGCGGGGGGGGGCGGCAAGGGACAAAAAAGAAAGGGGCTTTTTTCATGAAAAAAGCAATGAAAAAACTCATGGCTGCACTGCTGGCAGTTGCTATGGTCTGCGCCATGGCGATCCCGGCGTTTGCAGACAACGCTTGGGAGACTGAGGAGGACCTCAACGAAAAACACGAATACGACGCTTTCCAGATCTTCAAAGGTAATGTTAATGATGCCAATGAGATTTCCAACGTTGAGTGGGGCAAAAACATCCCTGATCATACCGGTTTTCTGGCCCAATTGAAGGAAGACTCTACCCTCAGGATTCCGTTTCAAAACGCAGATGACCTCCAGGATGTTCTTGCGGTTATCAGCACATGGCATGATTCCGATGATAACAGCATCGCTTTCGCGCGTTTTGTATGCAAGTATATCTACACGGATGCCAATGCAAACAAGGAACCCGTCATTCAAGGTGGTCACACCGGTGGCTTCCAACTTGATGAGGCAGGTTATTATCTGATCGTTGATACCAGCCCCTTTAGCGAAGGCGATTCCTATCATGCCTACAATTCCTTCCTGTTGAAGGTTAACCAAGCAAACTTTCACGTTCAAATTACGCCTAAGGTTGTAAAGCCCACTGTTAAGAAGGAGGTTTTCGACGACGACGATAAAAGCTCTTATGGTGACAATAACAGTTGGGGTGACAATAACGGTTGGGGCAGTTCCGCTGACCATGCAATCAACGAACCGTTCCAGTTCAGGCTGATCGCTACCTTGCCCGCAAGCGAAAAAAATGGCCGTGCTTACGATTACTATGATAAGTACACTGTTTGCTTCATTGATACTCTGTCTGACGGCATTACCTTTGACAAATTGGATACGGTGGAAATCACAAGTGGCGCTGGCGGTACTTCAAAAGTGATCAATGCTGCTAACTATACACTTACACCGAAGGATCCTCAGTCCTCCTTCAAACTGAGCATTGATGATGTCAAGACCTGTGCAGTTGCAGCAGGGTTCAATTTGAATGACGGCGCTACTATTACGGTTACCTACACTGCACACCTGAACGACAAAGCCGCTGTCAATAGCTCCGATAACAAAAACATTGTACGGCTCCAGTACTCTAATAACCCCAGACCCGGCGAACATTGGGGCTACACTCCCAACTACACTCCCGAAAGCGAAGTCTATGTGTACACCTACCAGCTGAACAACACCAAGTATCACGATAAAGCTGAAGCGGGCAACGAGCTGAAGGGCGCTGGCTTCCGTCTGTACAGCGCTGAAACTTGCAATGCTACAGAGGAAATCAAGCTCAAAAAGAATACGGACAACACTTACTCCCCCTACTTTGGAACTGATGCTGGCGATGAGATGTTCTCTGACGACAAGGGTCAGTTTAACGTTAAGGGTCTGGACGCCGGTACTTACTACCTGAAGGAGACCACCACTCCCACCGGTTACAATACCTGCGGTTTAACCACAGTGACCATCAAAGCAAACCACACCGGAAATCGTCTTGATCTTAATGGTTCCAACCTGTCCACCACCATCATCAACAACTCCGGCACTACCCTGCCCGGCACCGGCGGCATCGGCACCACCATCTTCTATGTGATCGGCGGCGGCCTGATGGTTGCAGCAGCCATCCTGCTCATTACCAAAAAGCGCATGGAGAACCGCTAAGCTCTCCTTTTCCCCTGCACAGAGCGGGGCTGTAAAGCCCCCTGCTCTGATCCTGAAACTATAACGTTAGGGAGTAGCCCATGAAAAAGAACAAAAGCACCATTATATTGATCCTCGTCTTTTTCGTGGGTCTATCCGTGATGTTATACCCCACCATCAGCGATTACGTCAACCAGCGCAACCAGTCCCGCGCGGTGGCAAACTACGCGCAGGACGTGGACAACATGACCGATGCGGATTACAGCGCCTATTTTGACGCCGCCGATGCCTTTAACGCACAGGTGGCCGCCAACGAAAACGCCCTTTACCGCCCGGATCAGCTTACCGGCTACAACGAAACGCTGGATATTACCGGCACCGGCATTATGGGTTACATCACCATTTCCAAAATCGGCGTGGAGCTGCCCATCTACCACGGCACCAGCGACAGCGTGCTGCAGATCGCCGCAGGCCACTTGGAGGGCACCAGCCTGCCGGTGGGCGGCGCGTCCACCCACGCGGTCATCTCGGCGCACCGCGGCCTGCCCAGCGCAAAGCTGTTTACCAACCTCGACCAGCTGGAAGTGGGCGATACCTTTACCATCACCGTGCTGGACCGGGTGCTCACCTACGAGGTGGACAAAATCTCCATCGTGCTGCCCACCGAGACCGATGAGTTGAAGATCGCCGAAGGCAAGGACTACGTCACCCTGATGACCTGCACCCCCTACGGCATCAACACCCACCGCCTGCTGGTGCGCGGCCGCCGCGTAGAGACCCCGGATCAGTACAAGCACCTCCGCGTTACCGCCGAAGCGCTTAAAATTGAACCCATTATTGTTGCGCCCATTATGGCGCTGCCCATGCTGCTGATCTTGCTGATCGGTATGCTGATTTCCACACGCAAACCCAAGAAAACGAGAGGTGAAGAACATGAAAAGCATTGATCTGCGTCATCGTCTGGCGGCTGTGCTGCTGGCTATGTGCCTTGTGGTATGCTGCGCCCTGCCGGCCTTTGCCACCAGTGCCAACATTGAGCTGGGGCGTCTGGGCTCGCTCCATGTCCGTCTGTACGACACCCACAACGATGTGCCCCTGCGCGGCGGCGAACTTACCCTGTATCAGGTGGCCTCCGTCAAGCGCACCAACGGCAACCTGTACTTTGACTATACCGGCGATTTTACGGGCTGCGGTGTCGTGCTGGGCGATCTTTCCGACAGCACGCTGGCAGACCAGCTGGTAAAGTATCTGCCCGCTGTGCCCGCCATTGCCGCCCAGCAGGACGTGAACGAAGAGGGCTACGCTGACATTACCAAGCTGCCGCAGGGGCTGTATTTGGTCGTGCAGACCGAGGCATCCCACGGCTACGAGGCCATCAAGCCCTTCCTTGTGTCCATCCCCATGCCCGATGGCGACAACTGGATCTACAATGTGGACGCCACCCCCAAGGTAGGCGCTACCATCCCGGAAACGCCGGACATCCCCGACACCCCGGATGTGCCCGACACGCCGGATACGCCCGACACACCGGACACTCCCGATACTCCGGAGCAGCCGGATAACCCCGACACGCCGGTAAGCCCGGACAGCCCTGATAGCCCGGTAAGTCCCGGCAACCCGGACAATCCCGTAAGCCCCGAGAACCCGGATAACCCGGTCTCCCCTTCCAACCCGGATAAGCCTGTTCTGCCCCAGACCGGTCAGTTGAACTGGCCCGTGCCGGTGCTGGCTTGCAGCGGTGTGCTGCTGTTTGCCGCTGGCTGGGTGCTGAACCGTCAGGGCAAAAAGGAAAACTGACCCCGTCTCCTTTCTTTTCGGCATAGTTTGGCGTTGGGTGCCGAATTTGCTCCCCCCGCAAGGGGGAGCATTTTTTATGCCCTTTCCCCTGCCGGGCACAGCACGATTTTGAATGCGCTCCGCGTTGCTCTGCGCATAATCAGCGGAAAACATATTTTTAAATTTGCAATTCTGGAAAATCTGCGGATTTTCCAGAATTGCTTTTTCACGGGTGGGGTTTGGGCACGAACCCTCTCAGGCATCTCGCTTTGCTCGATGCCAGCTCCCCCGAAGGGGGAGCTTTTTGGGTGGAGCTGGCGAACGCAGTGAGCCTGAGGGGGTACACGCAAAAGAGCCGCTGTACTTTTTGTACAGCGGCTCTCATTTTACGCAATCTGTATTATGTTTTTACTGCTGCTGGGCGGCCTTTTTGGCCTCCAGTGCCAGAATGGCGTCGCGGCGGCTCAGGTTGATGCGGCCCTGCTGGTCGATGTCGGTCACCTTGACCACGATGGCATCGCCCACGGCAACCACGTCCTCTACCCGCTCCACGCGCTTGGTGTCCAGCTTGGAGATGTGCACAAGGCCTTCCTTGCCCGGGGCGATCTCCACAAAAGCACCAAAGTTCATCAGGCGGGTCACCTTGCCCTTGTAGATGGCACCGATCTCGGGGTCCTCCACAATGGTCTTGATGGTAAAGATGGCACGCTTTGCGTCCTCCTGATCCACGGCGGAGACGAACACATGGCCGTCCTCCTGCACGTCGATCTTGCAGTTGCAGGTAGCGCAGATATCCTGAATGACCTTGCCGCCCTTACCGATCACGTCCTTGATCTTGTCGGTGGGGATCATCATGCTGAACATCTTGGGTGCCCAGCGGCTCAGCTCCTGACGGGGCTCGGCGATCACGGGCTTGATGATCTCGTCCAGAATATACAGCCGACCCTTGCGGCACTTCTCGAAGGCCTCGGCAATGATGTCGTAGGTCAGGCCGTCGATCTTGATGTCCATCTGGATGGCGGTAATGCCCTTGCGGGTGCCGCCGACCTTAAAGTCCATATCGCCGTGGAAGTCCTCCACGCCCTGAATGTCCAGCATGGTCATCCAGCGCTCGCCCTCGGTGATCAGACCGCAGGAGATACCGGCAACCGGAGCCTTGATGGGCACGCCTGCGTCCATCAGTGCCAGCGTAGAGCCGCAGATGGAAGCCTGAGAGGTGGAGCCGTTAGAGCTGAGCACCTCGGACACGCAGCGGATGGTGTAGGGGAACTCCTCCAGAGAGGGCAGCACCGGCACCAGAGCACGCTCAGCCAATGCGCCGTGGCCGATCTCGCGGCGGCCGGGGCTGCGCGGTGCGCGTGCCTCGCCCACAGAGTACGGCGGGAAGTTGTAGTGGTGGATATAGCGCTTGGTCTGCTCGTCGGTCAGGTCGTCCATCAGCTGGTTGTCCTTGGTGCCGCCCAGCGTGCAGGTGGTAAGTACCTGCGTCTGACCACGGGTGAACATACCGGAGCCGTGCACGCGGGGCAGGATGCCCACCTCTGCGGCCAGCGGGCGGATCTCGTTGATGCCACGGCCGTCCACGCGCTTGCCCTCATCCAGCAGCCAGCGGCGCACCACGAACTTCTGCATCTTGTAGCTTACCAGATCCAGATCGGCAGCGGACAGGTCGGGGTATTCCTCGGCGATCTTGTCCATGATGGGCAGCAGGGCTGCGTCACGCACGTTCTTGTCGTCGGTGTCCATAGCAGCCTTGAAGTCGTCCAAGTACTTGTTCTGGATGGCGTGGAACACATCCATGTCCAGACCCACCACCTGGAAGTCGATCTTCGGCTTGCCGCGCTCGGCCACGATCTTGTTGATGAACTCGATGATCTTCTTGATCTCAACGTGTGCGGTCTTGATGGCGGTCAGCATAGTGTCCTCGTCCACCTCGTTGGCGCCGGCCTCGATCATCACGATCTTATCCATAGTGGCGGCAACGGTCAGAGCAAGGTCGCTCACCTTGCGCTGCTCCTGGGTGGGGTTCAGCACGATCTCGCCGTCAACCAGACCCACCTGCACGCCGCCGATGGGGCCGTTCCACGGGATATCGGACACGGCGGTCACCAGAGAAGCGCCGATCATGCCGGCGATCTCGGGGCTGCAATCCGGGTCAAGGCTCATGACGGTCATGGTGATGCACACGTCGTTGCGCATCTCCTTGGGGAACAGCGGGCGCATGGGGCGGTCCACCACGCGGCTGGTCAGGATGGCGCGCTCACCGGGGCGGCCCTCACGGCGCATAAAGCTGCCGGGAATGCGGCCTGCGGCGTAGAGCTTTTCCTCGTACTCCACGTTCAGCGGGAAGAAATCCACGCCCTCGCGGGGCTTGGGGCTCATGACCACGTTGCACATCACGCAGGTCTCGCCGTAGCGGATCAGTGCGCTGGCATTGGACAGGCCACACATCTTGCCCATTTCAACCTTGAACGGGCGGCCGGCCAGCATGGTTTCGTAGACCTTGAAGTTGTCAAAGGTCTCTTTGCGGGAACCAAATTCGATTGCCATTGTTTCTGCCTCCTTGTTTTTCGGATCGTTCTATCCAAAAAGCCGTGGCGTGCGCATTATAGCAATAAATCCAGCGTCCCTGCCCGCAGGCACAGGCGTTCGATTTACTGCTGCAATACGCTGCCACCGCTATTTTGTGCGCATGGGATACATGGAGCTATACATAAAGCAAAGGGCAGGTACCTTTGCGGTACCTGCCCTCCGTTAAAATTACTTACGCAGACCCAGAGTTGCGATCAGAGCACGGTAACGCTCGATGTCCTTCTTCTGGAGATAAGCCAGCAGATTGCGGCGACGGCCAACCATCTTCAGCAGACCGCGGCGGCTGTGGTGATCGTTAGGGTTCTTCTTCAGGTGCTCGTTCAGCTCGTTGATGTGAGCGGTCAGCAGAGCGACCTGAACCTCGGGGGAGCCAGTGTCCTTCTCGGTCAGAGCGACTTTGGCCATAACTTCCTGCTTATTCATAATACAGTACCTCTTTCAAGTAATTTATCTGCCTATGGCACAGCGGCGGGAAACGGTTCTCCCAAAAGCGGGCATACTCCCAGCCCCGTGCCACGGTAACAGATACAGTATACCAGATTGCCCGGCAGATTGCAAGAAGATTTTTGTCCGCAAGCCTTAATTTTTTACAATGCCGCCCCAGTACAGCTGCACCTCCGGCAGCTTCTTTTTGCGCAGCAGAAACACGGTGGGGATCAGGTACACCGCCACCGAAAGCAGCCGCGAGGCATCGTAGCCGCTCACGCTCTCGGCCACGCTGGTGGTGCCGTACAGCCCGCCGATAAGCATGGCGGCAATGTCCATGGCGCTGTGCAGGAACACCGTTACCCACAAATTGCCGGTGCGGAAGTAGATGGCGGCCAGCATCACGCCCAGCGAGGCTGCAAACACACACTGCATCAGCACGCCAAAGGCTTCCGAGCCGAGCAGGTTGCTCAGGTGCGCCGCGCCAAACAGCACGCCGGACACAAGGCAGGCCTTCCACACCCCGGCGCGGGCGGTGCCGTAGCGCTCCAGCAGGGTCTGAGCAATGATGCCCCGGAACACCAGCTCCTCAGCCACGCCCACAAGGATCATGTTCAGCATAAAGGTCAGGATGCGGGGCAGCGGCAGCAGCGGCGTGTCCGGGCGGTCAAAGGCCAGCGTCCCAACGGTCGTATACCCGATGAAGAACAGCGGGTACATGCCCACCAGCATTCCGTTCAGAAAGCCGCAGCCGCGCCGGTGCAACAGGTCCAGCCTGCCGGTGCGGGCCAGCAGCAAAAGCGCCACCACCAACCCCACAGCCTCCTGCACAGAACCCAGCAGATAGCCGTCCATGGTGTCAAAATCCGCGCCTGCCGCTGCCAGCCCGATGGTAGCCAGCAGGCTGAACACGACCATGCTGCCAAGGAACAGCACCTCGGACAGGATACAATAAAGAATGGGGTGCGCGGTGCGCAGCCGTTTGAGCATAAGTACAGCCCTCCCTATCAATGATAGCCCTATTCTACCACGATTTCCCCAAAAGCGATAGGGCGAAAATAAAGTGTGCTGCCAGGAGATCGGGGGTCTGTGAACGGCTTGCAGCATCTTTTTACAGAAAGTTCATGTAAAAACAGGCTAAAATAGTCTTGCAGATTTGACGTGTCTGCAGCTTTGGTGTATCATATATTTGTATTGTTATGCGCGATTCCGGGCGCATCACAGCCCGATTTTTAAGATTTATGAGGTGTGATCTATGTCCCTTGTTGAAAAACTTTTTGGCAGCTTCTCTGACCGGGAGCTGAAAAAGGTGAACCCCATCACCAAACAGGTGCTGGCGCTGGAGCCCAAGTATCAGGCCATGTCCGATGCCGACTTGCAGGCGCAGACTGCTGTGTTCAAGCAGCAGCTGGCCGAGGGCAAAACGCTGGACGACATTCTGTCGGATGCCTTTGCCGTCTGCCGCGAGGCTGCATGGCGCGTGCTGGGCATGAAGCACTTCCCTGTGCAGGTGACCGGCGGCATTGCCCTGCACCGCGGCGATATTGCCGAGATGCAGACCGGTGAGGGCAAGACCCTTGTGGCTACCCTGCCCGCCTACCTGAACGCCCTGACCGGCGAAGGGGTGCACATTGTTACCGTCAACGACTATCTGGCCAAGCGCGACAGCGAGTGGATGGGCAAGCTCTACCGCTGGCTGGGGCTGACCGT
>ENA-UEOL01001575-UEOL01001575.1-human-gut-metagenome-genome-assembly--contig:-NODE-1575-length-14264-cov-3.912103_pt1 | contig 14264 bp, 8 predicted proteins | sample MGYA00242884_ERZ507884 | MGnify/ENA primary metagenome ERZ507884 (study PRJEB26167, sample SAMN06115417) | human gut metagenome | host: Homo sapiens | place: China:Chongqing | collected 2015-03-06... | reverse complement strand
CCACTTCCGAGGCCGTGTCGACGGCGTAGTAGGCCCAGCCCGCCTCGACGAGTTGCAGGGCGTATTTGAGGTAGATTTCACGCCGTTCGCTCTGGCGGTAGGGGGCGTGAGGCCCTCCGACGCCCACGCCTTCGTCGATCTCGATGCCGCACCATTTGAGCGATTCCAGAATGTAATCCTCCGCTCCGGGGACGAACCGCTGCGAATCGGTGTCCTCGATGCGCAGGATCATCGTTCCCTTGTGCCGGCGGGCGAACAGGTAGTTGTACAGTGCCGTACGGACGCCGCCGATGTGCAGCGGCCCGGTGGGGCTGGGCGCGAAGCGCACCCGAACTGGTCTTTCCATAGCTGTATTCTTTAATTTTTTTACGATCCCGGTTTGCGGCGTCAGACGTTGAACAGGAAGTGCATGATGTCGCCGTCCTCGACGACATACTCCTTGCCTTCGATCGACAGTTTGCCCGCATCGCGGCACGCCTTCTCCGAACCCAGGGCGGTGTAGTCGTCGTACTTGATGACCTCGGCGCGGATGAACCCCTTTTCGAAATCGGTGTGGATGATGCCGGCCGTCTGCGGGGCTTTCATGCCGCGCAGGTAGGTCCAGGCGCGGGTCTCGTCGGCCCCGGTGGTGAAGAACGTTTCGAGGTTGAGCAATTTGTAGGCCGATTTGATCAGGCGCGCCACGCCCGACTCCTCCAGCCCCAGGTCTTCGAGGAACATCTGCCGCTCGTCGAAGTCTTCCAGTTCGGCGATGTCGGCCTCCGTGGCGGCGGCGATGACGAGCATTTCGGCCCGCTCGCCGGCGATGGCCTCCCGGACGGCCTCGGTGTAGGCGTTGCCCGTCGCGGCGCTCTTTTCGTCGACGTTGCAGACGTACAACACGGGCTTGTCGGTCAGCAGGTTGAGGTCGGCGACCAGTTTGCGGTCCTCCTTGTCGAGTTCCACGGTGCGGGCCGAAAGCCCCTGTTCCAGCACCGCCTTGTACTGCAAGAGCAGCTCCACGGCGCGCTTGGCCTGCTTGTCGCCGCCCGAGGTGGCCTGCTTCTGGGTCTTGGAGAGCCGGTTCTCGACGGTTTCGAGATCCTTCAGCTGCAATTCGGTGTCGATGATGCCCTTGTCGCGCACGGGGTCTATCGAGCCGTCGACGTGGGTGATGTTGCCGTTGTCGAAGCACCGCAGGACGTGGATGATCGCATTCGTGTTGCGGATGTTGCCCAGAAATTTGTTGCCCAGACCTTCGCCCTTCGAGGCGCCCTTCACGAGGCCCGCGATGTCGACGATTTCGATCGTCGTCGGGACCACGCGCTTGGGGTTGTCGATCTCCGCGAGGCGGATCAGCCGCCGGTCGGGGACCGTGATCACGCCCACATTAGGCTCGATGGTGCAGAAAGGAAAGTTTGCCGCCTGTGCCTTTGCATTGGACAGGCAGTTGAAAAGGGTCGATTTACCCACGTTCGGCAAGCCGACGATGCCGCATTGTAACGCCATTTATTCGTTTCGTTTATGTTGCTGTCAGACAAATTGCGCTTATCGTGAAACAAGCCCACAAAGATACGAATTTCTTTTCAATAATCGGAGACGCTCGCGGGTAAAAGCGGAAAGGGGGATGGTTTCCGGCTCTGGGCGCGGAAAAAAGCGCTTCTGTCCGTTCCGTTTATCCCTTGGCAAATAAAACCTCTTCGCCAACTGGCGAAGAGGTTTTATTTGCCGGCAGCAAGGCTGGCTATTCGGCCAGCGACCATTCGATCACGACCGGGAAGTGGTCCGAGGGGTATTTCCGGTTGTAACTGTTGTTGACGATGCGCCACGAAACGACCTTCGTGTCCTTCGGCGTGACGAAGACGTGGTCGATGCGCGACGCAGCGGCGGGAGGCGTCGAGATGTATTTGTAGCCGTTGTAGGTGGGCCAGTCTCCGTTGGTCTTGGACGGACAGCGGACGTAGCTGTCGGCAAGGATGCCTGATCCGGCGATCGTTTTGTAGGCTTCGGTGTTTTGGTTCGAATTGAAGTCACCAGCAGTTTGGCGCTCTCGGCGCGGGCCGTGGTCCCTATGTGGTCGAAGTGCGAATTGAAATGGTAGAATTCCCGTCCGTTCGCGCGGATGCGGAAATGCACCCAGTTGCACATGCGGGGCGAATAGGAGTCCCAGCCTTTGGACCCGGGGGCGGAAGGCGTTTCGGAGTACCAGAACGATCCCATATCCAATACTTCGAATTTGTCCTTGCGGTAGAAAACGGGGTTGTAGTGGCGTCGTTGGGCCGTTTTGTCACCGATGACGTTTTCTCCGACCCAGGTGTATCCGTCGAGGAACGGCTCGATGTCCTTGATCTGGGTCAGATAAGGCTCCTGCGCTCCGAAGATGTCGAACTTCTCGCTCTGGAGTAGTTGGCGAAGCAAATCCCGGCGGGTCGTCCATTTGTTGTCTTGATCGGAAGAGTTGTCGTACTGGATGTTGTAGGTGGCGACGCGAATCGGATCGAGCCACTCTTTTCCAGGTGCAGGGGCGGGTGCGGGATCGTCGTTTCCCGAACTGCACAGCGAGAAGAGCGGCAGGCAGAGCAGGAACAGACTGAAATACGGTTTTCGTATCATTTTTCCGAAAGAGATTGGTTTCGAATTTAAGACGAACTGTTTCCGGTTTTGTCCCCCGGGGAGCGAAAATTTGCTATTTCGCATTTTTTATTCGATTTTTACCGCTTGCAGGGGGACAAACCGGACGGTTTTCCGTTATATCGAATGACCGACCAAACCAATGAACCGAATGTTTCGGCAACGCAAGTACGACACCCGACGAATCGACCGGCAGTATGCCGAAGAGACCGACGTATATGTTATGTTGTATAACAGTTACGCCGATGCGCTCTATGCCTACGGCATGGGGTTCGGTTTCGACAACGAAACGGTCAAGGATGTCATCCACGACATATTCCTCGACATTATGACCCGCCAGGTCGACCTGGGCCGCATCGTCAACATCAAGGCCTACCTTTTCCGGATCGTTCACAACCGCCTGGTCGATCTGCACCGTTCGCGGGTGGACAAATGCGACCTTTCGGACCGGGAGCCGGGATTGCGGGTGTCGCTGACCTCGCTCGACGCGATGATCGAATCGGAGCACGTGCTGCGCATCCGCCAAACGATCGAGTCGCTGCTCAACCAGCTCTCGCCCAAGCAGCGCGAGGCGCTGCTGCTGCGCTTCGTCTACGAGATGGAGTATGACGACATCGCCGTCATACTCGACGCCACGCCCCACGCCGTCCGCAAGTTCGTGTCGAAGGGGCTGGGCAAACTTCGGAAGGGCAGGGAGTGCGGCAAGACGATGAAAATAGCCACTTGACACGGCGGACGCTGTTTTTTGCGGTTCGAGGGGGACAAAACGGCGGATTCGCCGTCATAGGGGAGAGCGCGGCGCCGCAGCCGCAGCATGCAGTTTGAAGATTACGTTGGAATCAATGATAAAACCGGACGATATTAAGAAGCACACGGCGGAGTTCTTCACCTCCGACCCGGACTTCGTTTTGTGGTGTCTCGATCCCGAGCGGGCGCAGGACGGCTATTGGTGCGGTTACACCGAACGCCATCCGCAGGACCTGGTCGAATTCGAGCGCGCCGTGAGCCTGGTGCGCCGTGTGGGCAAGACCCATCCCGCGCTGCCGTCCGTGGAGAAACAGTTGCTGCTCGACCGCATCCTGACCGACCATTACGCCCGGCGCCGTTTTGCAGCCCCTCCCCGCCGCCGCAACCGGACGGCGCTCTTCGCCGCCGCTTCCCTGCTGGTCGCCGGCGTCGTGGCGGCCCTGTTCTGGAGTGCGGATTTCACGGGTTCCGGGCTGCCTTCGGCCGAGGCCTATGAGAACATCACGCTCGTGACCCGCGAAGGCAGCCGCGAGGTGTACGACGACATCGCCCGTATCAGCCTTACGCCCAAGGGCGAAATCCTGATCGACGGCAAGGAGAACGAAGGGGCGGAGACCGATCGCAGGACGCCCCGGCAGGAGGTGCGCGTGCATACGAGCGAACTGGTGGTCCCCAAGGGCAAGCGCGCACATCTGCAACTCTCCGACGGGACGCGGGTGTGGATCAATTCGGCGTCGGTGCTCCGTTTCCCGTCGGCGTTCGGTGACACGCGCGACGTCTTCGTCGAGGGCGAAGCCTATTTCGAGGTGGCGAAGGATGCGAACCGTCCCTTCATCGTGCACACCGACCATTTTGCGACCCGCGTGCTGGGCACGTCGTTCGACGTGACGACCGCGCCCCGGGCCGACGGTTCGTCGGCCGTGGTGCTGGTCGAAGGCTCCGTGGCCATCGACGTGGCCAACGGCGAATCGGTGACGCTGAATCCTTCGGAACGCTTCTCGATGAAGGACGGCAGCTATTCGGTCTACGAGGTCGATCCCTATAAATACATCAGTTGGAAGGACGGACTGTTGTTCTTCACCTCGAACACGCTGTTCGAAGTCCTGCAAAAGGTGGCTGCGTTCTACAAGATCGAAATAACCTGCTCCGGGGAGATCGGGAGCCGGAAGTGTACCGGCAAGCTGATCCTGTTCGACGACCTGGACGGCACGCTCGACGTGCTCTCCGACATTTTCCGGATCGCCTACGTCCGGGGGCCCGACGGCTCGGTGGCGGTGAGGCCTGCCCCCGACGATTGCGCCGACGCCGTATATCGCTGACAACCAATTCCAGTCTTAAATACTAACCTTAATACTGTTACTTATGAAGAAACTTTTCTTTGTGAGGAGTGGCTCGACATGCCGTATGCTGCGGATTCTTGCGGCGGCGATGCTGTTGCTTCCGGTGAATCTCCAGCCCGTCCGGGCCTCCCGGCAGGACGCCGGGGCCAAATCGTCGCTGACCGTGAAGATGAAGGACGCAACGCTGTCGAGCGTCTTTGCCGAGGTCGAGCGGACCAGCCGCTACGCCTTCATTTACACCGACGACGTGCGGCCGCTGCTCGACCGCCGGGTTTCGGTTTCGGTCAGGTCTGCGACCATCGACGAACTGCTGTCCGCGGTCCTCAAGGGAACGGAGCTGACCGGACGGGTGCGCGAAAACCAAGTGATCATCTCGAAAGCGCCCGCTCGGAAAAACGCCGCCGTCACCCCCCCCCTCCCGGCTGCGAATTCCGGTAGGGAAATCGTCTTGCAGGGGACGGTGATCTCTTCGGCCGACAACAAGCCCATCGTCGGTGTTTCGGTCTATGTCGAGGGGACGACCGTCGGCGCCACCTCGGACATCAACGGCAACTACACCCTCAAGGTGCCGGCGGGAACGAAACACGTCACCTTCGCTTTTCTGGGCTACGACACCAAGAAGATCGCCGTCGCCGATGTCGAACTGTTCAAGCTCGTGACGCTGATCGAGGCGTCGAACGTCATGGACGACGTGGTGGTCGTGGCCTTCGGCACGCAGAAGAAGGAGAGTTTGGTGGGAGCCGTGCAGGTCGTGCGTCCCAGTACGCTCAAGGTGACGTCGAGCAACCTCTCGACCTCGTTCGCGGGCAAGATCGCCGGCGTCATCTCGACCCAGTCGTCGGGCGAACCCGGCGCCGACGGTGCGAATTTCTGGATTCGCGGCATCTCGACCTTCGGGGCTAACAAATCGCCGCTGCTGATTCTCGACGGCGTGGAGATCGTCTCGGAGATGCTCAACAACATTCCGCCCGAGGCGATCGAGTCGTTTTCGATCCTGCGCGACGCCACGGCCACGGCGCTCTACGGTTCGCGCGGCGCCAACGGCGTAATGATCATTACCACCAAAAACGGCCGCCAGTCGGAGAAGATGGCGATCAACGTTCGTCTCGAGTCGGGCATTTCGATGCCGACGCGCGTGCAGGACATCGCCGACGGCGTGACTTACATGGAGAACTACAACGAGGCGCTGCGCACCCGCACCCCGGCGGGCGAAACTTATGTGCAGCACTTTTCGGACGAGAAGATCACGGGCACCCGCAACCGGCTCAATCCCTACGTCTATCCCGACAATGACTGGTATTCGATGCTTTTCAAGGATTTTACGGTCAACGAGAACATGAATCTCAATGTGCGGGGCGGCGGCAAGGTGGTCGACTATTTCCTCAATGCTTCGATCTTCAACGAAAACGGTATCCTGAAGAAGCCCGCGGAGTCGAAATTCAACACCAACATCAATTCGCAGAAATACCTTTTCCAGGCCAACGTCGGCGCGCAGCTCACCCGAACGACCCGCGTGAGTCTGAAGATGAACACGCAGCTGCTTTTCTGGCACCGTCCCGTCGAAGAGGTGAAAGACCTGTTCTACTATACGATGCGCGCCAATCCGGTCGCTTTTCCGGCCATCTATCCCAAAGGCTCCGTGGAGGATCTCGACGACCCGATTTTCGGAAATGCCCCTTCGTGGGACGGTGGTTCTACGGACATCAATCCTTATGCCCTGTTGAGCCGCGGATACGGACAGCGCCATACGCAGTACATCACCACGACCTTCTCGGTGGACCAGGACCTCGATTTCGTCACCAAGGGACTGAAGGTTCGGGGCATGGTCTCGTTCTACAACAAGACCTATGCGGCGACTTACCGTTCTTTTTCTCCCTATTATTACGAAATGACCGACTATACCGACAACGGCGACGGGACTTTCGACTACAACCTGCAAAGCATCGGCACGCCCGGATCGTCCTATCTGGGAACCTCCACGGGGCGGAACGGTTACCGTGAGATCTCGTTGCAGGGGCAGATCGAATATTCGCGCACGTTCGGCAAACACGACGTCAACGCCCTGTTCGTCTACCACCAGAAGGAGAAGGTCGACAATCAGCCCGCCAATGATGAGTACAAGGTGCTTCCTTACCGCGAGCAGGGTCTCGCCGGACGTTTTACCTATGGGTATGACAACCGCTACCTGATGGAGTTCAACTTCGGCTACAACGGCTCGGAGAACTTCATATCGGGTCGTCGTTTCGGGTTTTTCCCCTCGATCGCCGGAGCGTGGGTCGTGTCGGGCGAACCGTTCTGGGAAGGTATCCGCAGCAAGGTGAACCTGCTGAAAATCCGTGCTTCGTACGGTCTTTCGGGCAACGACTATCTGGCCGACAGCAGCAACAACATCGTCCGTTTCCCCTATCTCACGACGGTCAACATGAACAAGGCGCTCTACGTGTGGTTTTCGCCCAACTTCGTCAAGCAGACCGGACACGAGATCAAGACCGTGGGCAATCCCCTGGCCACGTGGGAGGAGAGCACCAAACTTAACGTAGGACTTGAACTGGGACTGTTCGACGCCCTGACGCTGAACGTCGACGTCTACAAGGAAAATCGTACCGGCATCTTCATGCAGCGGCGTTCGCTGCCCTCGACGATGGGCCTTTCGGGCGTCACGCCCTACGGCAATCTGGGTGAGGTGGAGAACCGCGGCGTCGATGTTTCGCTCGAATACAACAAGGCGTTCAACAAGGACCTGCTGGTCTCCGTGCGCGGAACGTTCACCTATGCGCACAACGAGGTGAAGGCCCGCGACGAGGCGAAATACCTGCCCAACAAATACAACTCCGTGCTGGGCAAACCCGTCAATTCGGTTTACGGACTGGTCGCCGACGGCCTTTTCGCCTCGCAGGAGGAGATCAACAACTCGCCCCGGCAGACCTTCATGCCCGATTATCTGCCTGGCGACATCAAATACCGCGACCTGAACGGCGACGGCGTGATCGACGCCAACGACCGCACGTCGCTGGGTTATCCCACCGTGCCCGAGATCTTGTACGGCTTCGGCGCCTCGGTCAACTACAAACGCTGGGACTTCTCGTTCTTCTTCCAGGGCACGGCGCGCGTCTCGCTGCGCATGTACGACATGCACCCGTTCCGCGACAATCAGTATTCGGGCTTCAACATGACGCAGTACGTTGCCGACGACCACTGGTCGGAAGCCGATCCCAATCCCAATGCCGCCTATCCGCGCCTGGATTACCGCTACAACGCCAACAACACGCAGACCTCGTCGTTCTGGATCAAGAACGGCAGCTACCTGCGCCTGAAGAGCGTCGAACTGGGTTTCACGTACAAAAGCCTGCGCGCCTATCTGGCCGGCACGAATCTGTTCATCATTTCGCCCTTCAAATACTGGGACCCCGAAATGGGAAGCGGCAACGGCTTGAAATACCCGTTGCAGCGCGTGGTGAAACTCGGCCTTCAGTATAACTTCTAAAATTCGAGCGACATGAAAAAAATCATATCCATTTTGCTGTTTGCGTGCGCCGGAGCGCTTGCCGCGTGCGATTTCCTCGACGTGGTTCCCGAGGGGCAGGCGACGCAGGAGGACATCTTCAAAACCTCCAAGGAGGCCCGCAAGTACCTCAATACGCTCTACACCTACGCCCCCAACATCGCGGCCTACCGCTACATGCCCGACTTCTGCGCCGGCGACGACATTATCACCGCCACCAACGGCCAGACCCGTTATTTCCCCTACAAGAGCATGCTCTACAACGAGGAGAACGCCAGCCAGACCTACTACGGTCTGTGGGACGCGACGACCTCTTCCCCGTCCGGGCGCACGAACTACGACATGTACAAGGGCATCCGCTACTGTTACATTATGATCGACAATATCGACGCAGTCCCGGGCATCTCGCCGTCCGTGGCCGACGAGTTCAAGGGCGAAGCCTATTTTCTGATCGCCTATTACCACTGGGTGCTGCTGACTCACTACGGCCCGGTCATCCTCGTCAGGGGGCAGCTGGACATGGGGCTTCCCGAGGAGCAGGTCTATGTGGCCCGCAGTCCGTTCGACGAATGCGTGACGTTCATCGCCGAGACCTACGACCGCGCGGCCGATTTGCTGCACGGGTATCCGACGCGTCCCGATGCCGACCTGGGGCGCGCCACCTCGGTGGCGGCCAAGGCGATGAAGGCCCGGCTGCTGCTCTATGCCGCCAGTCCGCTCTGCAACGGCAACACGGAGTTCTACGCGCGTTTCCGCAACAACGACGGCACGCCGCTGATGAGCCAGACCTACAATCCCGAAAAGTGGAAGTGGGCGCTCGACGCCTGCCAGGAAGCGATCACGCTGGCCGAGGACAACGGGCACAGGCTCTACGAAAGCCCGAACGCGACTGCGGCTGCAACCGCTGCCGAGCGCGGCGAGATCAACTACCACGACTGCTTCGTCGAACCGCTCTGGAACACGACCGAGTACCTTTGGGCAATGGGCGACCAGACCGGCATCGGGCACTTGCAGCGTTACGGAGGCGCGCGCCTGAAGCTGCCGTACAGTACCGACGGCTTCTGCATCAACATCGTTCCGACGTTCGAGTGCGTGGAGATGTACTACACGCACAACGGCCTGCCGTGGGACCGAGACCCCGAGACCATGCATATCGACCCCTATGCCTATAATGCCGAAAAGGAGACTGCCAACCTCCATGTCTACAAGGAGCCGCGCTTCTATGCGTCGGTGGGCTACGACCGCGGCAAGTACGCCATCAACGGCGAGGAGTTCATTCTCAAATGCCGCGCCGGCGAGATGCAGGGCAGCGTGCTCGACGCCTCGAAGGAGTACCAGAGCTGTACGGGCTATATTCTCAAGAAGTGGATTCACCGCCAGTCGGCCTTCAACTACGACACCAAGTCGTGGACCTACCGCAAGTACGCCTATCCTTACATCCGCCTTGCGGAACTCTACCTGAGCTATGCCGAGGCCGATTTCGAATACAACGGGTCGTTGAGCGACGCGAGCCTCAATTACCTGAATCTGGTCCGCCGCCGCTCGGGGCTGCCCGATTTCAAGGATTCGTGGGCCTTGGCCGGGGGCATTCCCACCGGCGACGAACTGCGCAAGGTGCTGCACCGGGAGCGTTCGATCGAACTGCTGATGGAGGGCATGCGCTACCACGACCTGCGCCGTTGGAAAGAGGCGGGCGAAGCGATGTCCCGGCGTCCCAAGGCGTGGAATCTCGACGGCAGGACGGCGGCCGATTTCTACCGGGTCTCCACGATGAAGGAGAGCGGCGTCCGCACGTTCGAATCCCCCAAGACCTACTGGATGGCCATTCCGTTGAGCGAAATCAATATCAACTACAACCTCGTGCAGAATCCCGGTTACTAACCTTAATAATCCGATTGCGATGAAGAATCTTGCGATATGCCTCCTGCTTCTGCTGGGAGCCGTAGGGTGCGGCGACGATTACGTCGTCTACGAGACGGTGGACACTATGGTCTGCATCCCGAAGAATGATTTCCAGGTCCTCGAATACGATGCCGCTTCGGGCCAGGCGTGCGTTTACGATCTCTATCTTTACAAGGGCGGTTACAATGACGACGGAATCACCGTGAAACTGGTGGTCGACCCCTCCGTGCTCGATGTCTATAACGTGGAAAACAGACTCGAACTGAAGGTGATGCCCGACAGGTATTTCGCCTTCGACCCCGAAGTGCGCTTGTCGGGGGACAGGGTCATGGACCGCGCCGAAATCCGCTTCGATGCCGCTTCGATGCTTGCCGACGGCATTGATTCCTCCTATGTGCTGCCGCTTTCCGTCAGGGCCGATGATCAGGGCAAGGTGCGTCCCGAAAAGAACAGCGTAATCATCCGGGTCGTGATGAAATAACCGTGATGCGGAGGAGGTCCGGCCTCCTCCGCATCCTCAATGCAAAAAAATATGTCAAAATTCTACATGCGGCTTCTGTCGGTGTGCCTCGCCGCCCTTGTCCTGGCGGCCTGCTCCTCCTCGGAGGGCGGCGGTGACGACGGCCCGACCGCCGGACAGATTCCCGATAAGGCCGGAATGACGGTGAAGGGAATCGTGAAGGACAGCGCCGGCAATGGCATTGCCGGGGTGGTGGTGAGCGACGGCCTGGAGGTGACGGCGACCGACGAACGGGGGATTTACTATCTGGCCTCCGACCTCGCGCGGCGCAATTTCGTCTTTGTCTCCGTGCCTGCCGACTGCGAGATTCCCGCCACGCAGGGCTGTCCGCGGTTCTACCGCAAAATCGACCGCAAACAGGCCGTCAACCGGGCCGATTTTACGCTGACACGACGCAAGACTCCGTCCGACCGCCATTCGCTGATCGTTATGGCCGACATTCAGCTGGCTGCCGATAACACGTCGGTGGATTCCTATCTCGGTCATGTCGTTCCCGATGTGCTGAAAACCGTGCAGGGGCTTCCGACGGAGGTTTACGGAGTCAGCCTGGGCGATCTGGTCTGGAACGATATGTCGCTTTTCCCGAAGTACCGTCAGGGGCTGGAGACGCTTGGCTTCACGACCTTCAGCCTGCCGGGCAACCACGATCACGATCCGGCCGAGTTGACCGATTCGCTCGCCTTGCAGAGCTACGAACGCTATTTCGGTCCGGCGAACTACTCGGTGAACATCGGGAAAATCCATTATCTGTTCCTCGACAACATCCTTTTCGACCATGCGCCGACCGCCGAAGAGGAGTATACGATCGGTCTTACGGACGAAATTTGCCGTTGGATCGAAGCCGATTTGCGCTACGTTCCGGCGGGCAGCACGCTCGTCGTCTCGTCCCATTGCCCGATTCTCTATCACACGAAGAACACCGCAGCGCGCAACCACCGCAATTTCCAGCGTTTCCTCGATGCGATAAGCCCCTATAAGGTCCATGCCTTCGGGGGGCACAAGCACTACCATGACATTTACCGTTACGACGACGGACGCAAGGTCATGCACTGCATCGCCCGCACGCCGGGCGACCTGTTCATCAACGGCGACGTCAACTGCGACGGCACGCCGCGCGGCTATGCCGTGGTCGAGGTCGATGGCGAACGGCTCTCGTGGTATTACAAGCCGGCGGGCGGGAAGCGCGATATGCAGATGCGCCTCTATGCACCCGGACGCACCAATTCGGCCTGTGTCTATGCCAATGTCTGGGGTTATGACACGGCCTGGAGCGCCGTGGAGTGGATTCCCGCTTCGGGCGGGCAGGCGGAGGCGATGGAGCGGACGCAGCGCACCGATCCCTATTACGAGGAGGTGCTGGCGACGGGTGTGCGCGGAGGGACGCCGACCAATACGTGGCATATGTTCCGGGTCGATCCGGGCAGCGAACGGGGCGGCATGGTGCGGGTCACCGACAGTTTCGGGCATACCTACGAATCGTCCGTGTCCTGGTAAATACGACATTCGAACAAAACCTTAAATACAACTTCAACGATGAAGAGACTTTTTCTTTTTCTGACCGTCGCGGCAGCCGTTTGCTGTGCGGCGTGCAGCGACGATCCCGAGGTCGCCGAATCCAACCTTTCACTGCTCGAGGATAACGTGACGTTCGATATGTTCGGAGGGCGCAGCGTCCTTGAAATCACGGCCGATTCGCCGTGGACGGTCTCCTGCGACGACGATTGGTGCCGCACCAACGTCGCCGAAGGTTCGCACACGAAGAAGATCGTTCTGACGGTCGACCAGAGTTTCCTGCCCGAGGAGCGCACGACCGCGGTGCGTTTTTACGCCACGGGCGAAGAGAAGCACACCGTGACCGTGACGCAGGAGAAGTTCGAGCCGATCCTCGTGCTGGCGGAGAACGGCGCCGATATAACCGTCTACGGCGCCGGGAGCGAACCGGCCCTGAACCTGCGTGCATCCGTGGCATGGAAAATCGAGGGCGCGACCGACTGGTGCGCCGTGTCGCAGTCCGAAGGGACGAAAAGTTCGGTCGTGAAACTGTTGCTGACCGACGACGGCGAGGGCGTGCGTCCGCGCAGCGCGACGCTGACCGTCTCCTCCGAGATGGAGGGCGTCGAACCGCAGCAGGTGACCGTCGTGCAGCGGTCGACCGGAGCGAATACGGTCGTGGTCCGGGCGGGTGAAACCCGTGCGTTTCCGGCGCGGCGCACCGACGGCGCGTATGTGAAGGGCGTTGCGGCGGACTGGGTCTGGACCACCGACGCAGAGTTGCTTTCGGGGCTTGACTACGACGCTTCCCGGAATGAAATCACCTGCACTGCGGCCAAGTCGAAGCAGGGCAGCGGGCTGGTCGCGCTGTTCGACGCCGAAGGCGCGGTTGTCTGGTCGTGGCTGGTCTGGGTCGTGGACAAGATGCCTTCGGACGTGACCGTCGGCGGTATCGCCTGGCAGGACCGCAATGTCGGGGCCGAATACCATTCGACCGATCCGAAGGCCTGTGTGCAGGATTTCCGCTCCTACGGACTGTTCTATCAGTGGGGCCGCAAGGAGCCGTTCATCGGCGCGAAGATCCTCTCGAAGAACAAATATTACGAGGGGCATGCGGAGTATCCCGATGCTTTCGGCGCGATGACGCGCGAGGTGGTTTTCAACGCCTCCCGCACCGCCGGCTGGCAGATCAGCGGTGAGGAGATGACCGCCGCAACGGCAAACGGCAATCCGACGACGTTCTATACCCGGTCGTCCGCAGCGATGTCCGAAGGCTGGACCGAGGGCGGCAAGGGGCTGAACGATCCCTGCCCGGTGGGATACCGGGTGCCGACGGCGGCCGAATGGCAGTCGCTGCTTGCCTACGTGGACGGCAACGCCGCCAAGAACCAGGACTCGGGCGACACGTACAGCCGCTGGTATGCGCTCAATTCGGGCGGAACCCTCATCGGCCCGTCGACGATGTTCCGCAAGGGCGATAACGGCCGCATCCACTATCCGGGGCGTTCGGCAGCCTATTGTTCGTCGACGCTCGCCGGCGGCAAGCCGCTCCCGATGTACGACTGGAAGGCGGGCGACGCCACGGGCGAGGGGACCTATTACGAACGGAAGATGACCACAGCCTACGGCATGCGCTGCGTGAAGGAGTGACGCCGCTGCGATCGCGGGGGCTTCGGGCGGGAGTGAGTTTATTCCGTTCCGAAGCCCTTTTTTGCGGTATTTTCATTACCTTCGCATGTCTTTTCAAACTTTTACCGATGAAAAATAGCATCTTTACCGTATTGGCGGCCCTCGTGCTGTATCCCGCCGGGGCGCAGCCCGTCACCCCGCAGGACCGGCGGCGCGCCGCGGAACTGGTCGAACGCATGACGCTCGACGAAAAGATCGGCCAGCTGGTCCAGCAGCGCGGAGGCGGCGCCGTCACGGGACCCGACAAGACGGAACTTTCCGTCGAACGGCTGGTCCGCGAAGGGCGCTGCGGCAGCGTATTCAACATCAAGTCCTTCGAGGAGACCGAGCGGTTGCAGCGGATCGCCGTCGAGGAGACCCGTTTGGGAATCCCCCTGATCTTCGCGCTGGACGTGATCCACGGCTACAAGACCATTTCGCCCGTACCCCTTGCTGAAAGTTGTTCGTGGGACATGGAAACGAT
>ENA-UEOL01001570-UEOL01001570.1-human-gut-metagenome-genome-assembly--contig:-NODE-1570-length-14313-cov-4.120820_pt1 | contig 14313 bp, 10 predicted proteins | sample MGYA00242884_ERZ507884 | MGnify/ENA primary metagenome ERZ507884 (study PRJEB26167, sample SAMN06115417) | human gut metagenome | host: Homo sapiens | place: China:Chongqing | collected 2015-03-06... | reverse complement strand
ATGTCTGAGGAGTTTCGGAAGATTATGTTTGAGCCATTTGCAAGAGAGCATTCAGACCGGATTGAGCGTGTGGAAGGCTCTGGCTTGGGGTTGATGATCGTGCAGAATTTGGTTCGTCTGCTGGATGGAGAGATTGAGGTTGAGACAAAGACTGGTCATGGGACGAAGATTACAGTTGGAATGAAACTGCGATATGGAACAGAGTCCAAGGATGCCGAAGGAGAGATCCAGTATTTTGACTGGAGCGATTGGGAATCTGCGCGCGAGAGGAAAACGATGTTTTCCGGACAGCATGTGCTGGTTGTAGATGATAATGATATTACCGCTTCGATTGAGGAGCAGATTTTGACAGAACGTGGACTTGTTGTTGACCGTGCGATCAATGGAGAGGATGCAATCTGCATGTTTGAACGGTCACCGGCGCATTACTATGATCTGATATTGATGGATATGGGATTGCCGTTTATGGATGGTTATGCAACAACAATGGGGATACGACAGCTTCGCGAGGATGGAAGGACTGTCCCGGTGATTGCGTTGTCTTCCCGGTTATATGCAGACGATGAGTTTCATGGAGAAGAATATGGAATGAAAGCAAGGCTTCAAAAACCTGTCAGTGCAAGGAAACTGATGGAAGCCGTGCGCGAATATATATAAAATTAAGGAGTCGCAAAAGAAAATGCCAGTTACAGAGTACCTAGAGAGAAATGCCAGATTGTACCCGGATGAGGTTGCACTGGTGGAGTTGAATCCGGATGAGCCGGATACGAGAAGAACTTCGTGGAAGGAGTTCGAGCTGATACAGCCATCGAGATTTGAGCCGTATCGAAGAGAGATTACATGGAGTGTCTTCGATGAGAAGGCAAACCGGTTTGCCAACATGCTGATCGGGCGAGGCATCAAGAAGGGCGATAAGGTCGCAATCCTGATGTATAACTGTCTGGAATGGCTGCCGATTTATTTCGGCGTTCTGAAGACAGGAGCCATCGCCGTGCCGTTTAATTTCCGGTATGATGCAGAAGAGATTTTATATTGTGCAGAGCTCGCAGAGGTTGATATGATCGTGTTTGGCCCGGCGTTCATCGGACGAATCGAGACAAATGCAGAGCGGCTTTCCAAGGGAAGACTGTTGATCTATGTCGGGGATAACTGTCCGGAATTCGCAGAGAGCTATCATCAGCTCGTAGCAGATTGTTCGAGCCATGCACCAAATGTGGAGATCACAGACGATGATTTTGGAGCGATTTATTTTTCATCCGGAACGACAGGATTCCCGAAGGCAATTTTACATAAACACCAGAGCTTAACACAGGCCGCACAGATGGAGCAGAAGCATCACGGCACGAGCCGGGATGATACGTTCCTGTGTATCCCGCCACTGTACCATACCGGTGCGAAGTTCCACTGGATGGGAAGTCTGGTGGCAGGCAGCAAGGCTGTGCTCTTAAAGGGCACAAAACCGGAGACGATTCTCTCCGCTGTGTCGAGTGAGCATTGTACGATCGTCTGGCTGCTCGTTCCGTGGGCACAGGATATTCTGGACGCGTTAGACCGCGGGGACCTGAAGTTAGAGGATTATGAGCTTTCGCAGTGGCGGCTTATGCATATCGGTGCACAGCCGGTACCGCCATCGCTGATCAAGCGCTGGAAAGAATATTTCCCACATCACCAGTACGATACGAACTATGGACTTTCCGAGTCAACCGGACCGGGCTGCGTGCATCTGGGTGTGGAGAATATCCATAAGGTCGGTGCGATCGGTGTGCCGGGTTACCGTTGGGAATGTAAGATCGTGGACGAGAACGGTGTGACAGTCCCACAGGGCGAAGTCGGAGAGCTCTGTGTCAAGGGACCGGGCGTGATGACCTGTTATTATAGAAATGAGGAAGCAACCGCGGAGACAATCAAGGACGGCTGGTTGTTCACCGGAGATATGGCAAGACAGGATGAGGATGGATTTTATTTCCTTGTTGACCGGAAAAAGGATGTCATCGTCAGTGGAGGCGAGAATATTTATCCGGTACAGATCGAGGATTTCCTGCGCAAGCATGACAAGATCAAGGACGTGGCAGTTATTGGACTTCCAGACCGCCGGTTGGGCGAGAAGACCGCTGCGATCATCGAGATCAAGGATGGCATGACCTGCACAGAGGAAGAAATCGAGAACTTCTGTCTGGAGCTTCCAAGATATAAGAGACCAAAGCAGATTATTTTCCATGAGATTCCGCGTAATGCGACCGGAAAGATCGAGAAGCCGAAACTGCGTGAGATGTACGGCGCAGACAAGCTGGTAGAGAAGGAAAATGAGGCATAAAGAACAAAAGGAGTAAATTATAAATGAAAGAATTGATGTTAGGGAATAAGGCACTTGCACGCGGTCTGTACGAAGCCGGATGCAAAGTGATTTCCAGTTATCCGGGTACACCGAGTACAGAGATCACAGAGGAAGCCGCTTTATACGATGAGATCTATTGTGAGTGGGCACCAAATGAGAAGGTGGCTATGGAAGTGGCACATGGCGCGAGTCTGGGTGGAGTCAGAAGCGCAACGGCAATGAAGCATGTTGGATTGAATGTGGCAGCAGACCCATTGTTCACGATCTCTTATCAGGGATTAAATGCAGGTCTGGTTGTCTGCGTGGCAGATGATCCGGGTATGCATTCTTCCCAGAATGAGCAGGATTCCAGACACTATGCTGAAGCTGCAAAGGTGCCGATGTTGGAGCCGGCAGATTCAGAGGAAGCGCGCGTATTTGCAAAGCGTGCGTACGAATTATCTGAGAAGTTCAATACACCTGTATTCCTTAAGATGTGCACGCGTGTAGCACATTCACAGAGTGTTGTAAATACGGAGGAGCGGATCGTTCCAGAGCAGGTTCCTTACAAGAAGGATCCGACAAAGGTTATGATGACGAAGAATTCCCGCGATGCGCATGTGCGCGTGGAGCAGCGGACAAAGGATCTGATCGCATTTGCTGAGAATTGTGATCTGAACCGCGTGGAGATGGGAGATACATCCATCGGATTTATCACAAGCTCCACATCGTATCAGTACGCAAAGGAAGTGTATGGCGATAATGCAAGCTATCTGAAGCTTGGTATGATCTGGCCGCTTCCAGAGAAGCTGATTTTAGACTTTGCAGAGCATGTGGATAAGGTTGTAGTCTTGGAAGAGTTAGATCCATTTATTGAGAATCACTGTAGAAAGCTCGGTCTGGAAGTTGTCGGCAAAGAGACATTCCCGATCTGTGGCGAATTCTCACAGAATCTGGTGCGTACGGCACTTGGCGGAGATGCACCGGAAGAGCTGGCACTTGCCGATGAGATTCCGGGACGTCCACCAGTTATGTGTGCGGGCTGTCCACACCGTGGAATCTTCTACATCCTTTCGAAATTAAAGTGTATGGTCTATGGTGATATCGGATGTTATACATTGGGCGCCGTGGCACCGTTGAATGCGATGGACTTAAATGTCTGCATGGGTGCGTCTTGCTCCGGTCTGCATGGCTTTAATAAAGCGATGGGCGAACAGGGCGAGAAGATGAGTGTCGGTGTAATCGGAGATTCGACCTTCATTCATTCCGGTATTACCGGTATTACAGATATCGCTTACAATATGAGCAATTCGACCGTGATTATCCTGGATAATTCAATCACAGGTATGACCGGACATCAGCAGAATCCGACAACCGGTAAGAATCTGCGTGGTGAACCGGCCGGAAAGGTGAATCTCGAAGCGCTCTGTGCAGCACTTGGATTCAACCGTGTCACAGTTGTTGATCCGTACGATCTCGCAGAGGTGGAGCGTGTCGTGAAGGAAGAGCTTGCCGCAGAGGAGCCAAGTATCATTATCAGCCGCCGTCCGTGTGTTATGATCAAGGGTACGGTACATAAGCCGCCAATCAAGGTGGATACCGATAAATGTGTCGGCTGTAAGATGTGTATGAAGATCGGATGTCCTGCGATTTCCGTGCGGGATAAGAAGGCAGTGATCGATACAACGTTGTGTATCGGTTGTGAAGTATGTACACAGATGTGTAAATTCGGCGCATTGTGTCCGGCAGCAAAGGAGGGCAGGTAAGATGGAAACAAAGAATATTATGATCGTCGGTGTCGGCGGACAGGGTACGTTGCTTGCCAGCAAGATATTAGGACATGTGCTACTCTCACAGAATTTTGATGTGAAGGTTTCCGAGGTGCATGGTATGAGCCAGCGTGGCGGAAGCGTTGTCACATATGTAAGATATGGTGAGAAGGTGTATTCACCGGTCATTGACAAGGGCGAGGCAGATGCGATTGTCGCATTTGAGAAGCTCGAAGCGGCAAGATGGATTTCCTACCTGAAGAAGGGTGGACAGATCATCGTGAATACACAGGAGGTAGAGCCGATGCCGGTCATCACAGGCGCTGCGGAGTATCCACAGGAGCTTGTCTCCAAGATGGAGGCAGCCGGTGCGAATGTCGATGCGAAGGATTTCCTTGCTATCGCAGAGGAGGCAGGTTCTGCCAAGGCGGTAAATATCGCACTCATGGGAAGACTTTCGAAGTATTTTCCGGAGATTCCGGAAGCAGCATGGGAGGAAGCAATCGACGCAATCGTTGCGGAGAAGTTCCGTGCTTTAAACCACAAAGCATTTGAGTTTGGAAGGAATGCATAGGCAAGTGTAAACTTTGCCTGAAAACGCCTTTCCTTTGTTCGTGTAATATAAGGACATCAGCAAGAGCTGAAAAACAAACGAACAAAGGAGAGGTAAAAATGAAAAGATTGGAAATTGCGCAGTATATTGCACTTGGAGCAACTTGTATGACAGTATTGGGGTTCGTAATCAACCTCGCCACACAGAGCAGATGGAGCATAACGATGTGTGGATATGGTGTGATGATCGGATTGATCTCATACTTCTTCGGCGGAATCAAAACCGCAGTGAAGATGGCGGGAAAGATTGCAAAATGGGGCTGGATCATTCTGCCGTTTCCGTATGATATCGTGACCGGTCTGGTTGCATTTTTTATTTCGATTTTCGTATTTATGGCGTTGCCAATTATTCCGATCCGTAAGGCGTACAAGGAACAGTCGATGGAGTAAACGGATGCCTGTGACAGGCATCTCACAGGATGATGTATGGAAGAAAATGATTATGAGACAAGATTTATAAGAGAAGAGATCGGAAGATGTGAGGACCTCGAAGAACTGAAAGCGCGGATCTTTCCGTTGCTGCAGTCACAGCAGGAGCTGTGGATGCAGAAGATGCAGGAAATCCTTGCGGAGAGCGGACTCACGAAGTCTGCATTTGCGAAGCGGTGCCGCGTGAGCCGGGTGTCAGTCGACAAATGGTGCAAGGGAGCGATCCCGAAGAACCGCGAGACATTTCTTCGAATCGGCATGGCGGCGGAGTATGACTTAGAGAAGATGAACCAGCTTCTGCGACGGTACGGGCAGTACCCGGAGCTTTATTCGAAGAGCTTGGAAGACTGTGTGTGTATCTACGTTTTAAATCACAGGTTTGATATGGACTGCGTAGATAATCGCGAGTCGGAGAAGTGCGAGGAAGCGTATGGACTGACCGCCTATGATTACATATTGTCGCAGATTAAGGAGAACATGGCGGCGGATGCGGATATGGAAATCCCGGATATCAATACGGCACAGTTTGCAGAACGGCTATCACAGGTAGAGGATGCAGATGCCCTGACGCAGTTTATCTATGACAATATCGCAACCTTTTCCTCAGCATATCAGAAGTTCTATGCCTATGTGAAAATGTATGTGACGATCAATTACCAGCGGTATTCGTCGAGTGTGGCGAATCTGGCAGAGGGACAGGGCTGGTCTTCATCGCTGCGGCAGTGTGTGTCCGCGATACGACAGAACAAATGGTATCCGACGCGGAACAAGATCATCTCGCTGGGACTGCATCTGAGCATGGATCATGAGCAGATCGACGAGATGCTCACGCTGGCACATATGGAACCTTTGTGTGCGAAGAACCTGTTCGAAAGTGTGATCCTGTTTATTCTGGATGATGCGGAGTTGAACAATATGCTTGATACGGAATCGGAGGAGTTTGATCCGGATGAGTTATGCCGCTATGCGCGTAAGGTGCTGCTGGAGCTTGACCTGCCGGAGATCGACGCATTTCTCGCGGAGCTTCCGGATCTCGATACGGATATATGGTAGGATGGAAAATAATTTAATCGTAATTGAAAATGGACAATTGAATATCTATTTGCTGGACAATCAGGTCGTCTGGGAGGTTGGACGGATGTCGAAGGAGTATACACCGGATATCCCGATGCATGCAACGACGATTAGCCGCAGACATGGACGGTTCCAGAATATGGACGGTATCTGGTTTTACATGGATGAAAACCCGAAGAATGGTACGATCCGCAATCAGAAGAAATTATCTTCCGGGCTGCATGGGCGCGTCAAGCCGGTGATGGTTTCGCCGGGGGATGTGTTCGTCTTTGGTGGCGGCGAGGATGCGGTCGTAAGTCCGGCGACGGTGTGGGCGTTCTTCCGGACGCGGTACTATGATGCGCCGTGGCGGGCGATGGATTCGCGTGGCTGCAGCAAGTTCCTGATCGTGGATGGAGATACCCGGACGAAATTAGCGAACCCGGAGCCTGGAAGTGTGGTAGAATGTGAACATGGGATGGTGATCTATATGGGTGCACTTACCTATGTGATCGGACCGTTGAAGGTGATGGGAAGTAAAGGGAGTACAGATGGAACCAATTATTACAGAACAAATTGAGAAATTTCAGTCCGGAGATTTCAGCGGATATGAGAGCTTTTATTATGCGACATCGCAGACGGTCTATACGATGCTGCATACGATTATTCCGGATGAGAACACTGCGGCAGAGCTGATGCCGAAGGTATATGAGAAAATCTATGCGAATGTGCAGACGCTTCCACAGACAGAGGCATTTTATGCGTGGAGCGCAAAGCTTGCAAATGAGGAAGCTTTGGAGTACTTAAAGGGAAATGCTGTATCGATAGGAAGTTCTGACATGCAGCCAGACACGGATTCTGTAAATGCACAGACTATGGAATCGGCAGACAGCAGTTCGGATATGCCGTTCTATGATTATGCAGCGGAGGATGAAGCCCTTGCGATTACGGAGGATTTATCTGAGGATCGCGTATTTACAGAGCATGTGCAGGCTGTGATCGAGGCGTTATCACCGATGGAAAAGGTCGTATTCCAGTCGTATTATTATTTTGGCGAGAGCGTACCTGCGATCGTAGAAAAAACGGGATGTACAACGCGGGCGGTAAAGCATACCATCGGACAGACACGGACAGCCTTGCTTTCTGCAATCACCGCGTATGGACAGGCACCTGCATATGCGGTACAGCAGGAGAAGTCGCATAAATTCAGCTTGAGGGATACACCTTGGTTGTATATTTTGTTTCAGAATTATATTGGAAAGGTGACGGGCATCGCGCATGTTGGAATCACAGGAAGTGCGGCTGGTGCAATCGCGATGGTCGGACAGGCTGGTGGCGTGGCAGGAACATCTGCGCTAATCGGACAGGCAGGTGGTATTGCAGGAACCGCGGCAGGACAGGCCGGGAGTGCTGCAGGTGCAGCGGTAACCGGACAGGCAGGCGGAGCTACAGGTGCAGCAGCAAAAGCATCCGCGCATGGGATTGCAAAATTCCTTGGTACGGTTGGCGGAAAAGTGGCAGTTGGAGTCGTCGGAGTGGCAGCGGTTGTAGGAATCGGGCTGGGAATCCATCATGCATCGGCAAAACCGGAAAAACACATTGTAGCAATAGAAGAAGAGAATGGCAGTGGAGCGCTTATGTGGGAGGATGGACCGGCACCCGTACAGGAGGCAACAACTGAAGAGGTTTCTTGGGTTGACTTGAAATTGGAAGAGACGCGTCAAAATGTAGATAGTTATCGTACAACCGGAAGTGGTACACGGGGAGACGACGCGGAGGTTGGCGAGTCTTTGGCTCCATATGAGCGGAAGAATTGTTTTTATGCCGTGGCGGATATCAATGGAGATGGCATGGAAGACATTTACTTTGGATATTGGAACAGTGAGACAAGACAGATTGAAATACGACACACCTATGAACGGGATGACATTGACGGAATCGTTACATATTACCAAAAGGATCTGTATCTGTCGGATCAGGCAAAAGAGTTTTTGTATGATAAAGTAGACAGCCGATTTGAACTGATTTCAGATTATATGGATAACGAGTCTAGCGGAGGTGTGGGATATTTGAAGATCGATACAGGTGGTGGTGAAAAATATTACAAGGTAATTGCCACTACATGGTATGTGCATGGCGGTTCGGATGGAGCGGTCAATTATGATAATTATGATTATGATTTTCTGCTAAGACAGATGAGGGATGAAAACTATAGTGGTTATTATCAGGAGGTTTCCGCTTCGGAGTTTGAGACGTATAAAGCGTCATTTACATACAAAAAACTGGAATGGCATCCTTTGTTTGAGAACGAAACAATTCTGAACGAAGATCCGTCAATTCCGGATGCGGATGGGAAATTCTAATACCAAATCAAAATGAAAAACGAGGAACAAATCTATGAAGAAATTAGCAATATTTTTTCCGGGAATTGGGTATCATGCGGACAAGCCGCTCCTATATTACAGCCGGAAGCTGGCTGGCGAGGCAGGCTATGAACAGATTGCGTTGAAATACGATTATCAGGCGGGGAATATCCGCGGGAACAAAGAGAAGATGGAGGCAGCTTTCCATGCATTGTATGCGCAGGCGGAAGAACAGCTTGCCGAGGTTGATTTTACAGCGTATGCAGAAGTGTTGTTTGTATCGAAGAGCGTTGGCACGATTATCGCATCTGCCTATGCACAGAAGCTTGAAGAAGCGGGAATGGCAGCAGATCTTCGACATATCTTATACACGCCGCTTGAGGCAACCTACACCTTCGCACCGAAGCATGCGGCTGCATTTATCGGAACGGCTGATCCGTGGAGCGATGTGCCTGCGGTGATCCGGATGAGTGAAGCGCAGGGCGTTCCGATGCATGTCTACGAGAATGCCAACCATTCACTGGAGACTGAGGATACGTTGCAGAATCTGAAAATCCTGCAGGATGTGATGGAGAAGACCAAAGCAATTATATAATACAAAAGCCCCTGCTGCAGTCCGGTGTGATTGGAAATATATCCACAGACGCAATCGGGGCTTTTTGTTATGGTAAGCAGAATGTTTAATTATCAAACGTTGCCGCTTTTGCTAATGCAACATCGATGTTCTCACAGAAGTTCTCTTCGCCCAGTTTTTCTACGAAGCCGGCCTTCTCCATCACATGGCGTGGCTGCTCGTTCACGTGGGAAAGCAGTAAATGGATGCCCTTCTTCTGGCATGTCTTGTATGCTTCTTCGAGTGATTCCAGCCCGGTGATGTCCATAGCCGGAACATCGCGCATACGAAGAATCAGAACATTCTTGTGTTTTTCGTGTGTAAATGCAAGGTAGTCATTTGTCTCCGCAAAAAACATCGGACCGAGAATTTCATATACCATTGTGTTGCGTGGTACATTCTTCAGGTCAGTGTGCTCGGAAATCTCATTTTTGTCCAGATCTTCCTTGTAGATCCATGGTTTCACTTCGCCGACATCAGACATTCGCTTCATGAACAGGAATGCTGCCATGACCATACCAATCTCGATAGCCACAACCAGATCGAAGAATACCGTCAGAAGCAGAGTGGTGATCAGGACGAGAATATCGCTTTTCGGTGCGGTTTTGATCATGTGGCCAAATGTCTTGAAGCCGCTCATGTTGTAGGCAACCATGATCAGGATTGCGGCAAGACAGGTCATCGGAATCATAGATGCATATGGCATCAGGAACAGCAGGATCAACAGCAGGGTGATTGCATGGACGATACCGGCAATTGGGGTACGTCCGCCGTTTTTGACATTGGCTGCGGTTCTGGCGATCGCTCCGGTTGCCGGGATACCGCCGAAGAGAGACGACATGATGTTACCGACACCCTGACCGACTAACTCTGCATTCGAACGGTGATGTCCACCAATCATACCATCGGATACGACACAGGAAAGCAGCGATTCGATGGACGCTAAGATTGCGATTGTAAATGCCGGTGAGATCAGCTCTTTCACCAGTGCGAACGAAAGCTGCGGGGCGGCGAATTTCGGGAAGCCTGCCTTAATCGTGTACAGATCCCCGATCGTAGCAACCGGAAGTTTGCCGAGCTGGACAATCAGTGTGGTTACAAGGATTGCAATCAGGCTGCCCGGAATCTTCGCAGATACCTTCGGCCAGAAGATCTGGATCAGCAGCGCGAGCATACCGATACCGAACGTCATCCAGTCAATCGTGTGAAATGCTTTCGCATAGGCAGCACATTTATCAACAAATTCGGATGGTACAGCCCCCATGGACAGACCGAAGAAGTCCTTGAGCTGTCCGGCGAAGATACCGATTGCGATACCAAATGTAAAGCCGACCGTGATCGTTTTCGGGATAAATTTGATCAGATTGCCGAAATGGCACAGTCCCATGATGATCATGATGATGCCGGACAAAAAAGTAGCGATTGTAAGTCCGGGCATGCCATATTGGGCGATGATGCCGTAGATGATAACAACGAATGCTGCGGTAGGACCGCCGATCTGCACGCGGCTGCCACCGAGCAGGGAGATGAAGAATCCAGCGATGATTGCGGTGTATAAGCCCTGCTCCGGATTGACACCGGAGGCGATGGCAAGTGCGATCGACAAAGGCAATGCGATGATCGCCACGATGATACCTGCGACGATATCCTTCACAAACTGTTCCTTTGTATATGTTTTCATAGTGCTAAAAAGTTTCGGCTTTATATATTTGAGCTTTTCCATATCAGTAAAATCCTTTTCACTTTATTTAAAATGTAGTATAACGATCTCCCCGGATCCGGTTACAGCAATCCCTGGATCAGAATGATCAGAATCAAAACCGGCAGTATAAACTGGAAATACGGCTTTAATTTCCGGCTGATTTTAAGCCCTTTTCCGGTATTTGCCTCTTCGATGTAGTTATCAAATCCAAATCCCCATTTGGTAACACAGAACAACAGATAGACGAGTGAACCAAGCGGCAACAGCAGGTTGCTGACTAAGAAGTCTTCCGTGTCGAGTACGTCACGACCGCCGATCAGACGCACATTGCTCCATACGTTGTAGCCAAGGACACAAGGCATGCTCGCGATCAGGATGATAACGCAGTTGATAAGCGATGCTTTGTTCCGGCTGATGTGGAACATATCCATACAGAAGGAAATGATGTTCTCGAATACGGCGATGACCGTCGAGAAGCTGGCAAATGTCATGAACAGGAAGAACAGTGTTCCCCAGATCCTGCCGCCTGCCATATTCACGAATACGTTTGGCAGTGTGACGAAGATCAGACTCGGACCGGCACCGACTTCCACGCCATAGCTGAAACATGCCGGGAAGATGATCAGTCCTGCCATGATTGCGACAAATGTATCAAGTGCACAGATACGGACGCCCTCCCCGGCGAGCGTATTGTCCTTGCTCATATAGCTTCCGAAGATCTCCATCGCCGCAACACCCAGACTCAGAGTGAAGAACGACTGGTTCATAGCCGCAGAGATCACATTTCGAAGACCGACCTCGGATACGGTTTTTGCATTTGGTACAAGGTAGAACTTCAGGCCTTCCTTTGCACCGGATAATGTCAGACTATGTACAACTAAGATCACGATCAGTGCAAGCAATGCCAGCATCATGAACTTACTGATCCGTTCCAATCCGTTCTGCAAGCCACGGCTGCAGATGAGAAATCCCGCGACTACGGTAATTACCATCCAGAGCGTCATCTGAAGCGGATCACCGAGCAGATCGGTGAACACCGAAGAAGTTGCGTCTGTGTCCATACCGGAATGAAATGCGCCGGTTGCAAACTTATAAAAATATGAAAGCATCCAGCCGGATACGGTTGTGTAATACATCATCAGCAGATAGCATCCGGCCATGGCGAACCAGCCGTGGATATGCCATTTGCTGCTGGGCTTTTCAAGCGCTTTGTAACCGAGTACCGCACTCTTGCGGCTTGCACGCCCGACCGCGAATTCCATTGTCAAAACAGGTAGTCCCATGATTACCAGAAAAATCAGGTAAAAGAGCACAAAAAGACCGCCTCCGTTTTCGCCTGCGACATAAGGGAAACGCCAGACATTTCCGATACCGATAGCGCATCCTGCCGATACAAGCAGAAAACCAAGACGGGATTTAAAAGATTCCCGTTGCATATATTTTCCTCCTGAATAAAAATGCCGTCAGATAATAAAAAATAGCGGCATATTACCTATTATATTGTTTGACAAAGCAAACTTCATAAAATATACTATAAAAAAAATAATAATACAAGGGGAGAACTTTCAAAATTAATTAAGGAAACGTGAAAGGACAGGTTTAGAAGACAACATGGAAGAAAATGTAAACGTAACAGAGCTGTTTGGCTGTGACGTATTTAACGACGCGGTCATGGAAGAACGACTTCCGAAGAAGGTTTACAAAGAACTCAAGGAGACGATTGAAGAGGGCAAGGAATTGTCATTGGAGATCGCGGATGTGGTAGCCCACGAGATGAAGGAGTGGGCGATCGAGAAGGGGGCAACACATTTCAGTCACTGGTTTCAGCCGATGACCGGTGTGACTGCTGAAAAGCATGATGCATTTATTACAGCACCGAAGGAAAATGGTAAGGTATTGTTATCGTTCTCCGGTAAGGAGCTGATCCAGGGAGAGCCAGATGCATCTTCATTCCCATCCGGCGGACTTCGTGCGACATTTGAGGCAAGAGGTTACACGACATGGGATTGTACATCTCCAGCGTTTGTACGTCATGACTCTGCAGGCGGGATCCTTTGTATTCCAACCGCATTCTGTTCGTACACTGGCGAGGCACTCGATCAGAAGACACCATTGCTTCGTTCGATGGAGGCAGTTAATAAGCAGGCACTCCGTATCTTAAGATTATTTGGAAATACAACTGCAAAACGTGTGACACCATCCGTTGGTGCCGAACAGGAATATTTCCTTGTTGATAAAGAAAAATGGTTAAAGCGTAAGGATCTGATCTACACTGGACGTACATTGTTTGGTGCGATGCCACCAAAGGGACAGGAGATGGATGACCATTATCTTGGTACGATCCGTCAGCGTGTCAGTGCATATATGAAGGAAGTCAATGAGGAGTGCTGGAAGCTTGGCGTCGCTGCGAAGACACAGCACAACGAGGTTGCTCCGGCACAGCACGAGCTGGCTCCAATCTATGCACCGGTCAATATCGCACAGGATCACAACCAGATCATGATGCGTATTTTGAAGAAGGTTGCAAGTCATCATGGTAAGCGATGCCAGCTTAACGATAAGCCGTTTGCAGGGGTAAATGGTTCCGGTAAGCACAACAACTGGTCACTCACTTCTGACGATGGAGTTAACCTGCTTGATCCAGGCAAGAATCCACATGAGAATAAAATGTTCCTTCTTGTACTTGCATGTATCTTAAAGGCGGTTGATGAGCATGCAGATCTGCTTCGTGTATCTGCAGCCGATGTCGGAAACGATCAGAGACTGGGTGGCAATGAAGCACCACCAGCGGTCATCTCCGTATTCCTTGGCGACCAGCTCGAGGATGTGCTTGACCAGATTCTGAAGAATGGAGAGGCAACCCATAGTATCAAGGGTGAGAAGTTTGCAACGGGTGTTACAACGCTTCCAGATTTCCGCAAGGACGCAACTGACCGTAACCGTACATCACCGTTTGCTTTTACAGGAAATAAGTTCGAGTTCCGTATGCTTGGTTCCCAGGATTCTCTGTCAAACTGCAACGTCGTTTTAAACACGATCGCAGCGGAGGCATTTGAAGAAGCCTGCGACAGACTGGAGAAGGCAGAGGATTTCGACAAAGAATTAAACGCGCTGATTGTAGAATATACAGAAAAGCATAAGCGTATCATCTTCAGCGGAAATGGATATTCCAAGGAGTGGCAGGAGGAAGCAAAGCGCAGAGGACTTCCAAACCTTCCGACAATGGTCGATGCAATCCCAGCGCTTACGACGGATGCAGCCATTGATATGTTTGAGCATTTCAAGGTATTTACAAAGGCAGAGCTTGAGGCAAGAGCGGAGATCCAGTATGAGATTTATGCGAAGGCAATCAACATTGAGGCAAGAACGATGATCGATATGGCAACCTGCAGATAATGCACAGCCAGTGCAGCCACAGATGGGATACCAGCAGCCAATGGGACAGCCGGTACAGCCAC
>ENA-UEOL01001567-UEOL01001567.1-human-gut-metagenome-genome-assembly--contig:-NODE-1567-length-14354-cov-4.906983_pt1 | contig 14354 bp, 9 predicted proteins | sample MGYA00242884_ERZ507884 | MGnify/ENA primary metagenome ERZ507884 (study PRJEB26167, sample SAMN06115417) | human gut metagenome | host: Homo sapiens | place: China:Chongqing | collected 2015-03-06... | reverse complement strand
ACTTGGCGAAGATCTACGAGAAGGCCGTGCAGCTGCCCAACGGCGGTGCGATCACCATCATCGCCGTGACGACCCTTTCGGGCGGCGACATCACGCACGCCATCCCCGACAATACGGGTTACATCACCGAGGGCCAGCTGTTCCTGCGCAACGACTCCGACACGGGCAAGGTGATCGTCGACCCGTTCCGTTCGCTGTCGCGTCTGAAACAGCTCGTCATCGGCAAGAAGACCCGCGAGGACCATCCGCAGGTGATGAACGCCTGCGTGCGCCTCTACGCCGACGCGGCCAACGCCAAGACCAAGCTGGAGAACGGTTTCGACCTCTCGGACTACGACGAGCGCACCCTGAAGTTCGCCTTCGACTACTCGGAGAAACTGCTGGCCATTGATATCAATATCGAGATCAACCAGATGCTCGACACCGCATGGGGGCTTTTCGCCAAGTACTTCACCCGGGAGGAGGTCGCCATCAAGGAGGAACTTATCCAAAAATACTGGAAGGAGGCGTAACGCGCAATGGCAATCAAATTCCAATATAACAAGACCTCGCTGGGCGAACTCGGCAAACAGCTGAAAATGCGCCAGAAGGCCCTCCCTACGATCAAAAGTAAGGAGTCGGCCCTGCGCTCCGAAGTGAAGAAGGCGAAGGACTCCGCAAGCGACTACCGTCGTCGGCTCGACGCTCTGAAGGCCGAGTACGACTACATGGTGTCGCTCTGGGGAGAGTTTGATTGTGACCTCCTGCGCATTGCCGACGTCGATTTGTCGGTCCAGAAAATCGCGGGTGTGCGCACGCCCGTCCTGCAGGAAGTGAAATTCGAGGAGAAACCCTACGATCTGTTCTCCTCGCCGGTGTGGTTCGCCGACGGAGTCGGCATCCTCAAGCGCATGGCGCAGCTGGGGATCGAGTTCGAGGTCTACAACCGGAAGATGGAACTGCTGGACCATGCGCGCCGCAAAACCACTCAAAAGGTGAACTTGTACGAAAAGGTTCAGATACCCGGGTACGAGGACGCCATACGTAAGATCAAACGCTTCATGGAGGACGAGGAGAACCTCTCCAAGTCGGCCCAGAAGATCGTGAAAACCAAGCAGCAGGCCGCCGGGGAGGGCGCGATGTTATGATAGCCAGAATGTCAAAATACAACTTTGTGCTCTTTGCGGCGCAGAGTGAGGATTTCGTCGAGAAGCTGCGCGGCCTCGGGCTGGTGGACATCACCACCGCGGGTTGGGAACCCTCCGAGGAGGACCGCCAGCTGCTGCTGGACATCGAGAGCCTTGCGAAGGCCGCGGAGTTCCTGAAGAACTTCCGCGCCGGGGAGCGCTGCGACGCTGCCGCCGCGCCGTTCGCTTCGGGCGAGGAGGCCTATGCGCATTACGCCGCCGCGCACCGCGAGGCCGCGACGCTCAACGCCGAGATCGGGCGGCTGGAAAAAGCGGCCGAGGAGCTGCGTCCCTGGGGGGCGTTCGACGTGGAGGCGACGCGGAAACTCGCCGCCCGGGGCATTGTCCTGCGCTATTTCTTCACCCAGCGCAACACCTTCGACAAGCAGTTGGCCGAGTGGTCGGAGCGCTATACGGTTTCGGAGGTCAGCCGCACCGATGCCATGGTGTGGTTCGTCGTCGTGGCCAAGCCCGGCGAGGAGGTTACGCTCGACGCGCAGGAGATGAAGACCCCGACGATGGACATTCGCGAGGCGGAGCGCCGCATCGCCGAAGCCGAAGGGAAACTCCGGACCCTCGACGCTGAATTTTCGCGTGCGGCCGCTTCGGAGGCCCTGCTCGCACAGCACGCCTGCTCGCTGAAGGAGCGTTTGCAGGGCGTGCGGGTGAAGGCTACGGCGCAGGAGGCCGCCGACGGTACGCTGGTCGTCATGGAGGGCTGGGCCGAGAAGGAGACTTCCGGTCGGGTCGACGCCCTTTTGGAGGAGTACCCCAACGTGGTCTTCCTCAAATCGGACCCCACGCCCGAGGACGAAACGCCCGTGAAGCTCAAGAACCGTTGGTTCGCGCATGTCTTCGAACTGGTGGGCGACATGTACGCCCGCCCGAAATACGGGACGATGGACCTCACGCCCTTCTTCGCTCCGTTCTACATGCTCTTTTTCGGCATCTGTCTCAACGACGCCGGCTACGGACTGATCCTGACCCTGATGGGGTGGTGGATGCTCGCCAGGAACCGAAAGCCCGGCATGATGCGTCAGGCGGCGTGGTTCGCCACGCTGTGCGGCGTGTCGACCGTCGCGTTCGGACTGCTGTGCGGCTCGTTCTTCGGCATCAACATGAACACGTGGTTCCCCTCGGTGAAATTCCTCGATTTCCAGGGACAGTTCTTCTCCATCGCGCTGGTTATCGGCGTGGTGCAGATTCTTTTCGGCATGCTGCTCAACATCTGGATGACCGTTCGCTGTTTCGGTTTCGGCCGTGCGCTGGGACTGCTGGGGTGGTTCATCATCCTCGTCTCGTGCTGTCTGGCCATGGGCCTTCCGATGGCGGGTCTCGCCATTCCGGGCTTTACGGCCGGATCGGTGGCCTTCTATGCGGCGCTGGGCGTCGGCGGCGTGCTGATGCTGCTTCTGAACAATCCGAAGCGCAATCCGCTCATCAACCTCGGCGCGGGTTTGTGGGACCTTTACAACAACCTCACGGGACTGTTGAGCGACGTGCTGTCCTATATCCGTCTGTTCGCCATCGGGCTTTCGGGCGGTGTGCTGGCGCTGGTGTTCAACACGCTGGCGTCGGGATTCGTGCCCGAAGGCGCGAACATCGTGGTCCGGCTGCTGATTATGATTCCGATTCTGCTGATCGGTCACGGCATCAACCTTTTCATGTCGACCATCTCGTCGTTCGTGCACCCGCTGCGTCTGACGTTCGTCGAGTTTTTCAAGAACGCCGGTTTCGAAATGGCCCCGCGCAATTTCGACCCGATTCGTAAAATGAACGATACTAACGAATAATAACAATTAAAAAAAACTCAAAACATTATGGAAACAACAGCATTGGTATTGGCTTACGTCGGCGTAGCGCTGATGGTGGGTCTGGCAGGTGTCGCTTCGTCGATCGGTACCGCAATTACGGGTCAGGCCGCAGTAGGGGCCATGAAGAAGAACGGCGGCGCTTTCGGCAGCTACATGATTCTTTCGGCGCTTCCCGGTTCGCAGGGTCTCTACGGTTTCGTCTGCTTCTTCCTGGTGCAGAAGGGTCTGACGGACCCGACGATGGTGCAGGGCGCGGCTATCTTCGGCGCCGGTCTGCTGGTCGGTCTGGTGAACATCGCCTCTTCGATCTATCAGGCAAAGGTCTGCGCCAACGGTATCGCCGCTATCGGCAACGGTCACGACGTGATGGGTAAGACGCTGATCCTCGCGGCTTTCCCCGAGCTGTACGCCATCCTGACGGTGGCCGCCACCTACCTGATCGCAACGCTCGACGGCGTGAATCTCTTCTGACGGGGCGGAACGCCCGTCACCGGAAAGGGAGACCCTGCGGGGCCTCCCTTTTTCGTTGCCGTCCTGCGGTCGGGGCGCTCTCCGAATACGAAGGAACGGTTGTCGTGGGACACCACGACAACCGTTCCTTCGGGGGATATGGGTATTACGGCCGAACCGGCGCTCGTTCCGTGACTACCGTCCTTTGCGGCGCGACGAGGTGCGCACCTTCGGGCCTTTGCCGCGGGGCTCTTCCGTACGGCGCGCCGCGGCCCCGGGCAGCAGCAGTTCGAAGTCTAACTGGCGTTTTTGCAGGTCGGCGCGCTTCACGCGGATGCGTACCGGGCTGCCCAGCGTCATGCGGATGCCCGTCGAGCGGCCGATGATTTCGTAAAGCTGCTCGTCGAAGGTGAAGAAGTCGCCCTCGATGTCGCGCAGGAACGACATGCCCTCGATGTGGGTTTCGTCCAGCTCGACGTAGACGCCCCATTCGGTAAGCCCCGAGATGTGTCCCTCGAACTCCTCGCCGATGTGCTCTTTCATAAATTCGACCATCTTGTATTTGATCGACGCGCGTTCCGCCTCGGCGGCCACGACCTCGCGGTCCGAAGCGCGTGCGCAGAGGTCTTCCAGTTCCGTTTTGTCGGCCGGCTTGCCGCCCGCGAGGTAACGCGCCAGCAGGCGGTGGACCATCATGTCGGGGTAGCGGCGGATCGGCGACGTGAAGTGCGTGTAGTAGGGGAACGCCAGACCGTAGTGTCCGATGTTGTCGGTCGTGTAATAGGCTTTGGCCATCGAGCGCACGGCCATCGTCGCCACGGCGTTTTCCTCCGTGGTTCCCTTTATCTGTTTGAAGAGCTTGTTCAGTTCCTTGGCCACGGCGCGGCCCTTCGTAGCCTTGAAGATGTGCCCGAAGCGGAGGATGAACTGCCGGAAGCGGTCGAGTTTCTCCTCGCTCGGGGTGTCGTGCACGCGGTAGACCATCGTGCGCTCCGCCGAGCGGCCGCTCTCGGTCCTGCGTTTGCCGCAGAACTCCGCCACGCGGCGGTTGGCCAGCAGCATGAACTCCTCGATCATCTGGTTCGACTCCTTCTGCTCCTTGAAGTAAACGCCTAACGGTTTGCCGTTCTCGTCGAGGCGGAATTTCACCTCTTCGCGGTCGAACGAGATCGCGCCGTTCCTGAAGCGCTCCTTGCGCAGCGCCTGCGCCAGCCGGTTGAGCGTCAGCACCTCCTCGGCGTAGTCGCCGCGTCCCGTTTCGAGGATCTCCTGCGCCTCGGCGTAGGTGAAACGGCGGTCGGAGTGGATCACCGTGCGTCCGAACCACTCTTCGAGGATGTCGAGGTTTTCGTTGAGCGTGAACACCGCCGAGAAGCAGAGGCTCGTCTCGTGGGGGCGCAGCGAACACAGCTCGTTCGAAAGCCGTTCAGGAAGCATCGGCACGGTGCGGTCCACCAGATAGACCGACGTGCCGCGCTCCACGGCCTCGTCGTCGATTACCGAGTGGGGCCGCACGTAATGGGTCACGTCGGCGATATGCACGCCCACTTCCCAGACGCCGTCCTTTATTTTGCGCACCGACAGCGCGTCGTCGAAGTCCTTGGCGTCCGCAGGGTCGACCGTGAAGGTCGTGACACCCCGGAAGTCGCGCCGCTGGGCGATCTCTTTGGCCGTGACGCGGGCGTCGATGGCCTGGGCGGCCTCCTCGATTTCGGGTTCGAAGCGGTAGGGAAGCTCGTATTCCGCCAGGATCGAGTGCATCTCCGTGTCGTTGTTGCCCGCCATGCCCAGCCGCTCGACCAGTTCGCCCACGGGGCTTTTGCTGCCCGGGAGCCAGTCGGCGATGCGCACCACGACCTTCTCGCCGTCGCGCACGTCGGGATAGGTGCGCTTCGAGAGATAAATGTCCATCGGCATGCGGCGCGAGTCGGCCCGTACGAAAATCTGGTGCGCCCCGACTTCGGCCACGCCCACGTAGGGCTTGCGGTTGCGTTCGATGATCCGCGTGATCTCGCCCTCCAGCTGTCCGTTGCGGCCGCGGTGCATCACCACGACCTCGACGCGGTCGCCGTTCAGGGCGTTCGCGGCATTGCGCTGGTTGACGAAGATGTCGCTCTCCTGCCCTTCGACCTTCACATAGACCGAACCCGAGGGGGCCATGTCGGCCACGCCCTCGTAGTGGGGCAGGTGGGTCTGCATCAGACGGTATTTTTCGCGTGCGCACTCCTCGACGACTCCCTCTTCGAAGAGGCGTCCGAGGATTTCTAACGTTTCGCGGCGGCCCTCTTTCGTGGCGCCTCCGGAAGCCGAAGCCAGGTGCTTCAGCGAGAACTTATTGTTGGGGAATTCCCGGAACATGCTCAATATGATCGAGGTGCGGTCCGTCTTCCGTGCTCCGTTTTCGGAGCGTTGTTTCTGTTTTTTCATCATTTCTTAAAAATTTGCAGGGCTTCGGTCCTCCGTCGGATTTCCGTTGTGCCCGTTTTGCCGCTGTCGCGGCCGGCCTGTGTGCGTTTTGCGGAACCGGGCGTTATTTTTCCAGGAGTTGCAGGGCCAGTTTCCGCATGTAGGCGATGCCCACGCCGATAGCCGCTTCGTCGGGGAAGAATGTCGCCGTGTGCGGGCGTCCGGCCGCGGCGCCCACGCCCAGCCGGTAGAACAGCGACGGGTATTGCTTGCAGTAGAACCCGAAATCCTCGGCCGTGGTGCGCAGGGGCAGCATCTCGACCTTCAGCTTCTCGGCTTTGGCCAGGGCCGTGGCCTGCTTCACGAGGATCTCGTCGTTGACGACGCACGGATAGCCGCGGCCGATCGTCACTTCGGTCTTCACGCCGTGCCGGGCGTCGATGTCCGCGGCGATGATCTCGATGCGGCGGTGGATGATGCCGCGCTCGCGTTCGTCGAACGTGCGCAGCGTTCCCTCCATGTAGATCTCGTCGGGCACGATGTTCGTCGCGCCCCCGGCCTCCACGCGGCCGATCGAGAGCACGCACTCCTCGCCGTTGAGCGCGATGAGGCGCGTCAGCAGTTCGGCGCCGGCCGCCACGGGGTCCTTGAGCTGCTTGCGCATGGCGCCGTGCCCGCCCGTGCCGCGGACGCGGAAGCGCAGTTCGTCGCTTGCCGCCATGTACTTTCCGGCCCGGAATCCGAGGGTCCCGACCTCCAGCTGCGGTTCGACGTGTTCGCCGACGACGGCCCGCACGTCGTAGCCCTCGAACGGCTTTTCGGCCAGCACCAGCGAGGCTCCGCCCGGGTTGCACTCCTCGCCCGGCTGGAACAGCCCGAAGAGCGTGCCCCGGAAATCGGGCGCCTCGGCGAAGGTTTTCAGCACGCCGAACAGCACCGCGGCGTGCATGTCGTGGCCGCAGGCGTGCATCACGCCCTCGTTCTGCGATCTCCATTCGCAGTCGTTCCGCTCCGTGACGGGCAGGGCGTCGATGTCGGCGCGCAGCACCGCGGCGCGCCGGTCGCCTTCGGGGGTCTTGCGGCCCTTGATGCGGGCCACGACGCCCGTCGATGCGATCCGGCGGTGTTCGATGCCCAGTTCGTCGAGCTGCTGTTCGATGAACGCCGCCGTGGCGTGTTCCTTGAACGACAGTTCGGGGTGCGCATGCAGGCGGCGGCGGAATTCGACAGGTTCCATTGATTCTCTGTTTTATCGGTTTGGGTCAGAAAACCGCCTTGACGATTTTCTGTATGTTCGTCGTGCGGCTCATCGTGTAGTAGTGCAGCACGGGCACGCCTGCGGCCATCAGTTCGCGGCTTTGGGCGATGGCCCACTCGGTTCCCACTTCGCGCACGCCGTCGGGATGCGCCTTGACTTCGCGCACGAGTTCCTCGGGCAGCTTCACGCCGAACGTTTCGGGCAGTATTTCCAGGTGGCGCAGCGTCGAGAGGGGCTTGATGCCGGGGATGATCGGCACGGTGATCCCCGCTTCGCGGCAGCGGCGCACGAAGTCGAAGTATTTGGCATTGTCGAAGAACATCTGCGTGATGACATATTCCGCCCCGGCGTCGACCTTGTCGCGCAGGCGGGCGATGTCCGAGGTGATGTCGCGCGCCTCGGCGTGCACCTCGGGATAGCCCGCCACGCCGATCGAGAATTTCGAGTGGTGGCACTCCTCGACCTCGCCGTCGATGAATTTTCCGCGGTTCATGTCGGCGATCTGCCGCACGAGGTCCACGGCGTGGGCGTGGCCCTGCGGATGGGGCATGAAACGCTTTTCGTTCTGCGACTTGTCTCCGCGCAGCGCCAGCACGTTGTGCAGGCCCAGGAAGTCCATGTCGATCAGCGTGTCCTCGATGTCGTATTTCGACAGTCCGCCGCAGATCAGATGCGGGACCACCTCCACGCCGTAGCGGTTCTGGATGGCCGCCGAGATGCCCACCGTCCCGGGGCGGCGGCGCACGACGTGCCATTCGACGCTGCCGTCCTCGCGCTCGGTCTCCTTGATTCCCTCGCGGTGGAAGGTGATGTTGACGTAAGCCGGGTCGAGGGCCATCAGCGGCTCCACGGCGGCGAATATCTTCTGCATGCCGTCGCCCTTGAGCGGCGGGAGCAGTTCGAACGCGAAGCGGGTGCGCCCGGAGGCGATCGCTTCGTTGATGATCTCTACGACGTTCATACGTTGTTCGGTATAATCTTTTTTACGGTTTCGGCCTCCATTCCGCGGCGGCGTGCGTAGTCGAGCAGCTGTTCGGCGCCGATGGTCCCGACCGAAAAGTAGTCGGCGTCGGAGAACATCAGTCCGCACAGCGCCTCCCCGGGGTCGATCATCCAGTTTTCGGTCAGCCGCATTCCGGTCGTCACCTCGACCGCGAGCAGGTCGAAGACCTCGCGTTTGAGCGAATGGTCGGGCGAGGCCGGGTAGCCGAAGGCCATGCGGCGGCCGCGGTACTGGCCGCGGACTGCCTGCTCGGGGGTGGGCGGCGTGCCCGTTTCGTAGCCCCACATCTCGCGCCGCATGAAGGCGTGCACGGCCTCGGCGAAGGCTTCCGTGAGGCGGTCGGCCAGCAGTTTGGCCATGATGGCCGAATAGTCGTCGCCCCCGGCGCGGAACTTTTCCGCCAGCTCCTTCAGCCCGATGCCGGCCGTCAGGGCGAAACAGCCGATCCAGTCGCCGTCCGGTGCGATGAAGTCCGCCAGCGACAGGTTCTCCTCGCCGCGCGTCTGGTTGCGCAGCATCGGGAGGCGTTTTTCGCGCCCTTTCGCGTCCGTCACCAGAATGTCGTCGCCCTCGGAGCGTGCCGGGAAGATGCCCGCTACCCCTTGCAGCGTCAGCAGCCGCTCGTCGCGGATGCGGGCCAGCAGGGCCTGGGCGTCGGCGAAGACCTTGCGCGCCTCGGCGCCCTTTTCGGGATGGTCGAGAATCTCGGGGTAACGCCCCTTGAGTCCCCACGCCGCGAAGAAGAAACTCCAGTCGATGTACGGTTCGGCGTCGGCCACGTCGAAGTCGGGGAAGACCATGCGCCCCGTGTGGAGCGGCACGACGGGTTCGTGCTGCGCCGCGCCGCGCCGCGCCCTGCGCGCTTCGGCGATCGGAATGAGGTCGCGCTCCCGCAGCCGGCGGGCGTACTCCTCGCGCAGGGCCTGCTGGTCGGCTTTCACCTTGTCGGCGTAAAGGTCGCCGTCGGGGCCGAGCAGCTGCGCCAGTATCTGGCTGTTGCGGCTGGCGTTCGCGGAGTGGACCGCCACGCCCGAATAAACCGGGGCGATCTTCACCGCCGTGTGGAGGTCCGAGGTCGTCGCGCCGCCGATGATGACCGGAATGCGCAGCCCCCGCCGTTCCAGCTCCTCGCAGACGCGGGCCATTTCGTCGAGCGACGGGGTGATCAGCCCGCTCAGGCAGATGCACTGCGCGCCCCACGCCACCGCCTCCTCGACGATGCGTTCCGGCTCGACCATCACGCCCAGGTCCCGGATTTCGTAACCGTTGCAGGCCATCACGACCGCCACGATGTTCTTGCCGATGTCGTGCACGTCGCCTTTCACGGTGGCGATCAGCACTTTCCCCGAATTATGCGCATTCGCGGCCGACCCCTGTTCGATATAGGGCGTCAGCGCCGCCACCGCGCGTTTCATCACGCGGGCGGTCTTCACCACTTGCGGCAGGAACATCTTGCCCTCGCCGAACAGCGTGCCGACCTGCTCCATGGCAGGCATCAGCAGCGTGTCGATCACGGCCATCGGGCTTCCCAGCGCCTCGTAACCCTCCAGCGCATCCTGCTCCACGTAGTCGGCCACGCCCTTGAGCATCGCATGGGCGATACGCTCTCCGAGCGTCCCCGCACGCCATGCGTCGGGGGCCTGCGGCTGCGCCCGGGCCGTCTGCTGCACCCCGTGGGCATACTCCGCGAGCCGCTCCGCGGCGTCGGCCCGGCGGCAGAGGATCACGTCCTCGACGCGGCAGAGCAGTTCGGGTTCGATCTGGCTGTACACTTTGAGCATCTGCGGGTTGACGATGCCCATGTCCATTCCGGCCCGGATGGCGTGGTAGAGGAACGCCGAGTGCATCGCCTCGCGCACCGTGTTGTTGCCGCGGAAGGCGAACGAAAGGTTCGACACGCCGCCCGAGACCTTCGCATGGGGAAGGTGCTCCTTGATCCAGCGCGTCGCGTCGATGAACGCCTTGGCGTAGCCGTCGTGCTCCGCAATGCCCGTTGCGACGGCCAGCACGTTGGGGTCGAAAATGATGTCTTCGGGTGGAAATCCGTTGTCCGTCAATAGCTTGTATGCCCTCTCCGCAACCTCTGCTTTACGTTCGAAGGTGTCGGCCTGGCCCCGCTCGTCGAAGAGCATCACCACGGCCGAAGCGCCGAAGCGGTGGATCTCCGCGGCCCGGCGCAGGAATTCCGCTTCGCCCTCCTTGAGCGAGATGGAGTTGACCACCGACTTACCCTGCGTCACTTCAAGTCCCGCTTGAAGTACCTCCCATTTCGACGAGTCGATCATCACCGGCACGCGGGCGATCTCCGGCTCCGAGGCCATCAGGTTGAGGAACGTGCGCATCGCCGCCGGACCGTCGATCAGCCCGTCGTCCATGCAGACGTCGACGATCTGCGCCCCGGCGTCGACCTGTGCGCGGGCCACCGAGAGCGCCTCTTCGTAGTTGGCTTCGCGGATCAGCCTTGCGAAACGGGCCGATCCGGCGACGTTCGTGCGTTCGCCGACGTTGATGAAGTTGGCTTCGGGGACGATCCGCAGCGGCTCCAGACCGCTCAAGGTCGTGATGTGCTTCGGCGCGGGAACGGGCCGCGGGGCGTAGTCTCCGGATATTTTCGACAATTCGAATATGTGGGCGGGCGTCGTGCCGCAGCAGCCGCCCACGATGTTCACCAGTCCGCGACGCATATACTCGCCGACATCCCCGGCGAACATTTCGGGCGTCTCGTCGTAACCGCCCATCACGTTGGGAAGCCCTGCGTTCGGGTGCGCCGAGATGCGCGTTCCGGCCACTGCCGCCAGCCGTTCGAGGTAGGGCAGCAGCTGCTTGGCCCCGTAGGCGCAATTCAGTCCGACCGACAGCAGGTTCGCATGCGACACCGAGACGGCGAAGGCCTCGACGGTCTGCCCCGAGAGGGTGCGGCCGCTGGCGTCGGCGAGCGTTCCGGAGACCATCACGGGGATCGCGCGGCCCAGCCGCTCGCAGAGCGTGTCGATGGCCCAGAGGGCCGCCTTGGCGTTGAGCGTGTCGAAAACGGTCTCCACCAGCAGGATGTCCGCCCCGCCGTCCACCAGTCCCCGCACCTGATCCGTATATGCTTCGACCAGTTGTGCGAAGGTCACCTCGCGGGCCGCGGGATTCTGTACGTCGGCCGACATCGAGGCCGTGCGGTTCGTGGGACCCACCGATCCCGCCACGAAACGCGGCTTCTGCGGGTTGCGGGCCGTGAACTCGTCGGCCGCGCTGCGTGCGATTCCGGCTGCGGCCTTCGAAATCTCGTAAGCGCACTCTTCGAGCCGGTAGTCGGCCAGCGACACGGCGTTGGCGTTGAACGAGTCGGTTTCGATGATGTCGGCTCCCGCCCGCAGGTATTTTTCGTGAATCTCGCGCACCACGTCCGGGCGGGTCAGCGCGAGCAGGTCGTTGCAGCCCTTGAGCTGCACCGGCCAGCCGGCGAACCGCCGGCCGCGGTAGTCCTCCTCTTGCAGTCCGTAGCCCTGCACCATCGTGCCGAAGCCTCCGTCGAGCAGCAGGATGCGGCGCTCCAGTTGGTCGTATAGCGTTGTCGTCATTTATTTTTCGGTAATTTCTATTTCGTAGAGTTTCGGCCAGTTTTTGCCCGTCACGAAGATGCGGTCCCCCTCGGCGTCATAGGCGATGCCGTTCAGCACGTCGGTCGTCGCGGTCATTTCCGTTTCGGGCAGCAGCCCCGCGAGGTCGACGACGCCCTCGACGACGCCCGTCGCGGGGTCGATGACGACGATCTGGTCGGTGGTGTAGACGTTGGCCCATATTTTGCCGCCGATCCACTCCAGTTCGTTGAGGTATTCGACCGGCGCGCCCTTGTAGGTCACCGTCACGCGCTTTTCGCGGCGGAACGTCGCGGGATCGACCGTGTGGATCGTGGCCGTGCCGTCCGACATGTAGAGCTTCTCGCCGTCGGTCGTGAGGCCCCAGCCTTCACCCGGATAGCGGAAGTCGCGGATCTTTTGCAGTTTCCCGTTCTCCAGCGAATATACGTGCGCGGTGTTGGACTGCCAGGTCAGCTGGTAGAGCTTCCCGCCGAGCAGGGTGATTCCTTCGCCGAACTCCGAACGGGGCAGGCGCGCCATGACCTCGGTTTTCCCCGTCGCGAGATCGGTCTTCCGAACGACCGATTCGCCGTGCTGGCCCGTACCTTCCCACATCGTCCCGTCGACGTATTGCAGCCCCTGGGTGTAGGCGCCGGTCGAGTGGGGGTAGGTCGCCGCGATGCGGTAGGTGTACGTTTTCGGCTCGGCCTGCACGGCCGCCGCGGCCTGCGCCTTTGCGCCGGGGCGTTTGGCGCGCGCCGCCGGACCGCCGCATGCGCCCAGCAGCAGGATGGAAAACAGGAATATCGGGGTCGTTTTCATTGTTTCGGAACAAAATAGCTCACAAAGATACGAAAAAGTCGGATGGGATCAAAACGGAATTGCGTGCGGTTCGGTAAAACCTTTCGGCTGGCAAAAGGGGCGTTGCGGCCCCAAAGGTACGAAAAACAAACCGTATATCATAATTTGACCGTATTATTACGGGTAATGTCTTGCCGGAAATGGAATAATTTCGTATCTTTGCTTCCCGATTCTGAACGGAAATACGAAGAATAACAAATATAATTCATTCATTATGAACATTGTAAGAGAACAACGCGGCGAGAATAACTCGCTGATCCGCGTGACTGTCGGCGAGGCGGATTACGGGCAGGAGGTCGAAAAGTCCCTGCGCGAGTACAAGCGCAAGGCCAACATCCCCGGATTCCGTCCGGGCATGGTCCCCATGGGCATCGTCAAGAAGATGTACGGCAAGGGCGTCCTGGCCGAGCAGTCCTACCGTCAGGCTTCGAACGCCGTTTTCGAATATCTCCAGAAGGAGGGCATCGACTATCTGGGCGACGTGATTCCCGCGGAGGAGCAGGGCGACTTCGATTTCGACAACGCCACCGAGTTCGAATTCGTGTTCGAGATCGGCGAGGCTCCCGAGATCAAGCTGGAGCTTTCCGACAAGGATAAGCTGACCTACAACAAGATCAAGGTCGACAAGAAGATGCACGACGACTACCGTTCGAACTACCTGCGCCGCTTCGGCCGCCTGGTGGACGCCGAGAAGGTGACTTCGGACGAGGCGCTGTCGGTGACGCTCGACAACGGCGAGATGAACGTTGCGGACGCTTACGTGGGTCTGATCTCGATGGACGAGGCCGACCGCAAGCCTTTCATCGGCAAGAAGGTCGGCGACAAGATGAAGGTGAATATCAACGAACTCTATAAAAATCCCGCCCAGCGCGCCGCCTGCCTGCAGGTCAAGGAGAACGAACTGGAGGGCGTCAACCCCGAATTCGAACTGGAGATCACCAAAATCCGCAAGTTCGCCGAGCCGGAGCTGAACGAGGAGTTCTTCAAGATGGCTTTCCCGCAGGGCGGCGTCACGGACGAAGCCGGGCTGGACAAGTTCATCGACGCGCAGATCGAGGCCGAACTGCGCCGCGAGAGCGACTACCTCTTCACGTTGCAGGTGCGCGACTATCTCGTGAAGAAGGCCGACCTGAAGATGCCCGCGGCGTTCCTCAAGCGTTGGCTCTACACGATCAACGAGGGCAAGTTCTCGATGGAGGACATCGAGAAGGATTTCGACCAGTTCCTGAAGATGTTCACCTGGAACTACCTCCAGAAGCACTTCATCAAGACCGACGGCATCTCCGTTTCGAAGGAGGAGGCGCTCTCCGAAGCCAAGGCGCTGGCCGCCTCGCAGTTTGCACAGTACGGCATGCCCTCGGCGCCGGACGACATGCTGGAGGGTTACGCCGAGAAGATTCTCGCCGACAAGGATCAGGGCCAGAAGATTTACGAGAAGCTCTATGAGGTGAAGGTTGTCGAGGATGTCAAATCGAAGGTCAAGGTAACTGAAAAAGCCGTATCTGCGGACGATTTCGCTAAATTGGCGAAGGAACTTTAAGTTTCGCGGAATTTTATCTATCTTTGGACTTTGCAGGCGTGATGTTTGCAAAGTCCTTTGTGCTTTAAGAACGCGCTTTTAGGGGCGGCTGTGGGTTTTCACGCTTTCCATCCGGTTCTGCGCTCCCGTCCGCCCGCCTGGGAGGCGGCTTTCGGGAGCGACGGGGGCCGGATCGCTTGCGGCGGTTTTCGCGCCCGCTTTAAGAAGCGGGTTTCGGGGGCGATGGGGAATCCGGAATGCTTCCGGCGGCTTGTGCGCTCCTGACCGGCAGAAGGCAGAATATGAAG
>ENA-UEOL01001562-UEOL01001562.1-human-gut-metagenome-genome-assembly--contig:-NODE-1562-length-14382-cov-5.982524_pt1 | contig 14382 bp, 10 predicted proteins | sample MGYA00242884_ERZ507884 | MGnify/ENA primary metagenome ERZ507884 (study PRJEB26167, sample SAMN06115417) | human gut metagenome | host: Homo sapiens | place: China:Chongqing | collected 2015-03-06... | reverse complement strand
CTCAAAGCAGCTCGTCGCGCTCCGCAGTTCAGCAAGCGATAATCGACTGCTCAGACTATATCAAAATGGTTCAAAAACCCCGGAAAATCAAGGTTTTCCGGGGTTTTCTTATACCCAAACGGGTTGATATGTTTCAAAGTGAAGTTCCTTAAATCTTTGAAGCCGCAAAATGATGCAAGCTCTTTCTTTGATTTGGATTCTATGCAGAAAGCCAAAATTTGCGTAGACCACTTCCGCGGCGTTCCATGTATTTCATGCGGTGAAAATTCCTTTGCGATTTTTTGGTTGACAATGTCAAAATTACATAGTATCCCCACTCGCTTGAAACCTTGAAGCGTTCTGGCGCGGCGGAGATCGAGCAAGTGGCAGCTTCAGATACAGTGAAAAATATACTTTGCCTTGGGACGGAGATAAATGAGATTCTTGAAACACTCATTGTGCGCGGGCAGAAAAGCGGCGAGGTAAGAAAAGAAGTTGTTCCTGTGCTGACGGTCTATGTCCTCTCCACAAGCATTGATTCGCTGCTTGCGCTTGCCGAGACAAAGGGAAAATTCATTTGCGCGCAGAATGGTATGATAGAAGAGGAGTTCCTTGACTATGGTTTCCGACAGATAATCAACTCTATCCTTGAAGTACGAATATGATGAGGGTGCGACATGGATAAAATGTATCTTAGAGATGCAGTATTGGCAGCGCAATGAGAAAGTTATATGAGAAAAACGCATAACGAACCACGCAGATTTCGCTTGAGATATTATGACGATTCAAGAGGTTAAGAGAGCGTAAAGATCATTGCAATCAGGAAAAGGTGAGGTGGTATAAATGGTTGAAAATATAGAAAAAAAATTAGTTAGAGGATTTTCCGTTATTTTGTCCGAAATGTAAATATACTTGTGTGATTTATTTTAGAAATAAAAAAATTGAAGAAATTAAAACGCCAGACGCTTAGACGCAGAGCAAGACCTGATAGATGAAGGTTTGCTCTGCGTTTTGTAATCAATACACTCAGCACGCCTGTAAATGACACAGGTCTTACCGTAGAAATGCAACTGCTTCATACGGGCACTGGAGCTGTTTCATGCAAATACGAAAGAAATGGAAGAAAAATATGGGAAACATCAAACATGGAGGACAAAGGAATGAATAACGAAGTTAGTATTACTGCCCTGATGAGTTCATTTGGACGGGCGTTTCATGCAGAAAATGAAGATCATCCGGTTTTCGCGGATCATCTTGCAAAAGAGCTGATGACAGCAGAAGAATATGCCGCCGTTCTGACTGGCACAAAGCAATATGTTATGCTCGGCGCAGGTCTGGATACCTTCGCTTTCCAGGAAAAAGAATTCTTATCAAAACATAGGGTATTTGAAGTCGATCATCCCCTGACGCAGAAAGATAAAATAGAACGGATCACCCGTGCCGGTTGGACGATTCCTGATAATCTCACCTTTGTTCCTGCGGATTTTACGAAAGATAATGTAGCGGAACGTCTGATCGATGGGGGGTTGACGCATCTGTGAAAACATTTTTCTCATGGCTCGGCGTAACGTATTATCTTTCGACGGAAGCAATCAATACGATGTTGGCTGCACTTTCCGAACTTTGTGCGGATGGGAGTTCGCTTGTGTTTGATTATCCAGATGAGAATTTCTTTGATGCTTCCGAAAAGCGTGTGCAGAACACAATTATGATGGCAAAAGCAGGTGGCGAGCCAATGCAATCAGCCTTTTCCTATAGCGAGATTGAAAAACTCCTGGAGAAACATGGCTTTCTGATTTATGAGTTGTTGACACCGGATGATATTCAAAGGGATATTATCGACAAGGCAGGGGCGGATATGAAAGCCTTTGAGCATGTTAATTACTGTCTTGCTGTCAGGAAAAACTAAAAAGGCTGTCACACAACCAGTCGGATCAGGTAACTTTTTTACAAGATAACAGGAATGGGAAATTGCCCTCCGAAAAAAGATTGTCTAAAATATAACAAACGAGACAGGAAATGTTTCAATAAAGGAGGAAAAAGCAGCATGGCAGAAGTAAACGCTGTGGAAAAGCAGCCTGTTACCCAAGAGTACCTGAAAAAAATGGACGCCTATTGGCGTGCGGCAAACTATCTTGGAGCAGCACAGTTATATTTACTGGACAACCCGTTATTACGCGAGCCGTTGACGATGGATCATATAAAGAAAAAGATCGTCGGACACTGGGGAACCGTTCCGGGACAGAACTTTGTATACGTTCATTTAAACCGTGTCATCAAAAAATATGATCAGGATATGATCTTAATTTCCGGTCCTGGCCACGGTGGAAACTTTTTTGTGGCAAATACATATTTAGAGGGAACTTACAGCGAGGTATATCCGAACATCGGAGAGGATATGGACGGATTGAAAAAACTGTGTAAACAGTTTTCTTTTCCGGGCGGTATCTCAAGCCATGTTGCACCGGAAACTCCTGGTTCCATCAACGAGGGCGGTGAGCTTGGATATTCACTGGCACACTCTTTTGGTGCGGTATTTGACAACCCGGATCTGGTTGCAGCATGTATCGTCGGAGACGGTGAGTCCGAGACTGGACCGCTTGCAACTTCCTGGCAGTGCAACAAATTTTTAAACCCGAAAACAGACGGTGCGGTTTTACCGATCCTGCATCTGAACGGATATAAGATCAGCAACCCGACCATCTTAGCACGTATTTCCCGTGAAGAATTAGAGCATTTCTTCGACGGATGCGGCTGGAAACCGTATTTCGTGGAGGGCGATGAGCCGATGGATATGCACAGCAAGATGGCGGCTGCCTTAGATCAGGCGATGGATGAGATCAAGGCGATCCAGAAAAATGCGAGAGAAAATGATGATCTGACCAGACCGAAATGGCCGATGATCGTACTCCGCACCCCGAAGGGCTGGACAGGACCAAAGGTAGTGGATGGCAATCAGATCGAAGGCTCTTTCCGTGCACATCAGGTTCCGATCATGATGGACAAACCGGAACATCTTCAGATGTTAAAAGACTGGCTGTTAAGTTATCATCCGGAGGAGCTGTTTGATGAGGACGGAAAACTGATTCCGGAATTAAAGGCATTAGCACCGACCGGCGACCGCAGGATTGGATCAAACCCGCATGCAAACGGGGGTAAATTACTGCGCGATCTGCGTCTGCCTGATTTTAAAGATTATGCTGTGGATGTTCCAAAGCCGGGTGCTGTGGAAGCGCAGGATATGATCGAACTTGGCGGATTTGTCAGAGATATTTTCGAGTTAAATGAAGATGCAAAGAACTTCCGTATTTTCGGACCGGATGAGACGATGTCAAACCGTCTTGGAAAAGTATTTGAGGCAACGAACCGTGACTGGAACGGTGAGGCTTATGATACGGATGAATTCCTTGCACATGACGGACGTGTCATGGACTCTATGTTGAGTGAGCATATGTGTGAGGGATGGTTAGAGGGATATCTGTTAACCGGACGTCATGGATTCTTTGCAAGTTATGAGGCATTTATCCGTGTGGTTGATTCCATGTGTGCACAGCATGCAAAATGGTTAAAGGTTTGCAACCAGCTTCCGTGGAGACAGTCCATTGCATCCTTGAACCTGATTTTAAGCTCGAATGTATGGCAGCAGGATCACAATGGATTTACACATCAGGACCCGGGGTTCTTAGACCACATTGCAAATAAAAAATCAGACGTGGTACGCCTTTATCTGCCGCCAGATGCAAACTGTTTATTATCCTGCTTCGATCACTGTATCCGCAGCCGCAACTATGTCAATGTGCTCGTGACATCCAAACATCCGAGACAGCAGTGGCTGACCATGGAGCAGGCAGTCAAACACTGTACACAGGGTATCGGCATCTGGGAGTGGGCAAGCAACGACCAGGGCGAAGAGCCGGATGTAGTTATGGCATGCTGCGGTGATACACCGACATTAGAGACATTGGCAGCCGTTACGATCTTAAGAGAGGCACTGCCGGAGATTAAGATCCGTGTGATCAACGTTGTCGATCTCATGAAATTAGAGCCGAACACGAAACATCCGCACGGACTCAGCGATGCAGAATACGATGCACTCTTTACCAAAGACAAACCGATCATTTTTGCATTCCACGGTTATCACACACTGATCCATGAGCTGACCTACCGCAGAACCAACCGCAACATCCACGTTTACGGTTATCAGGAGGAAGGTACGATTACAACACCGTTTGATATGCGTGTACAAAACGAAATCGACCGTTTCCACTTAGTAAAGAACGTCATCAAATATCTGCCACAGCTTGGAAACAGAGGATCTTATCTGGTACAGCAGATGAACGACAAACTCGTAGAGCACAAACAGTACATCCACGAGTACGGTCAGGATCTGCCTGAGGTAAGAGACTGGAAATGGAATCTGTAAGATAAATCTGAAAAAATAGTTACATCTTTTTGCGGAACTGTGCCGGCGTAAGCTGGTGCCGTTCCGTAAATATTTTATAGAAATAACCTTTGTTGTGGTAACCGACCGCTTCCGTGATCTGGTCGATCGTGGCATCGGTCGTAAGAAGCAGCGTTTCAGCGCGGCGCAGGCGCAGAAGCTGTAAGTATTCCGTATAGGTAAGCCCGGTCTGTGTTTTTATGAGACGGTTAAAATAATCTTCCTGAAAATGAAATTCCTCAGAAAGTCCTGTAATGGAAATCTGGGTCAGATGATTTTCCATATAATCTGTGATCTCTTCAAATAAAATCCAGTTCATCTGTTTTCGCAGTTGTTTTGACAGCGAAAATTCATAATTTGTTCCAAGAATCCTGAAAATACGCAGCAGTAATCCCTGACAGATCAAAGGGGAGGCAACATCATGCTGTTTTAACTCGGACAGCAGCTGATAAAGCGCCTGTTCCATTTTTTCCATACCCTCCGGCTGTGGACGGAAATGCAGATACTGCTGCAGATTTTTCTGCTCTAATAATGCCATATTTAAAAAAGAAGCAATTCTTCCGGAAGTGCTCAGATGTTTCATGATATCATTAAAAATAGCATTTGTGATACCGAGAAATAAGATCGTGGAAGAACCACTGTCTAAGATTTCCTGATGTTCACAGTTGCGGTCGATCAGGCAGAGTTCCCCCTTGTGGAAAGTAAATTCATTGCCGAGGATCTTCTGACGGTATTCGCCGTCCACGATATAAAAAAGTTCGAGATATTCATGTGAGTGCATCTGGGTGCGCATGCCCGGTTCAAACCGTTTCTCGTAAGTAAAGGCGGTACCGGAGGGGATGATCGTGGCAGAAACAGTGTGAGGTTCGTGGATATCCCAGATCAGGCCAAACATGTGCTCTGATTCCGGAAGGGGATATGGTTTGACTTCGATATCGTGCTGCGAATACTCCGGACAGACAATGCGGAAACGCTGATAAATATCTGGTGATTCATAAGTTGTATTATCATAAAGAAGATGTCTGATATATTGTTTTAAGTTCATAATAACCTCATCTGAAAGCAGCAAAATGTGAAATATTTTAAATATCTTTAGTTTATCACAGCACATTTTATGGCGCAATATGTCGAAAAGTATGAAAAAAATTTGTAATAAGTATTGTGTGTTTTTATTGAGGGGTGTACTATAATTATGCAAGTATATTCAAAAGCGAAAGGAAGAGGGATTTAGATGACAGGAGAACAATATGTAAGAGCAAATAAAAGAGTATATAATGTGGTAATAATCCTGCTGGCAGTGATGACGATTCTGTCTGTTATGGCATGTCTGGCGGAGTTTAAGATTACGATACTGATTCAGACTGCAGCTGCAGTTGCGGGAATTATTGTTGTGAATACTTATGCAAAAAAGTTTTGGAATTCAAAAAAGGGTGGGGAAATCCTGCTTGGAACAGGAAGTGCTGTATATTGTGTATTTCTTTTACTGAATCAGAATAATTTTGTTTACGCATATGGAATCCCGCTCTTTGTTGCAGGTTTTTTGTATTTAGATGTAAAGTTTGTATATTATGGTATTGGTGTAACTGCAGTAGGAAATATCATTCATATCATAGTGCAGGTTATTACAAAAAGAGCCGATGGGATAGAACTTTTTTTTAGTATTATCATTCTTGCACCAGTAGTTTATGCAGTATACGAAGCATCTATCCTCCTTACAAAATTTAGTGAAGAAAATCTGGAAATGCAGGCTGCAGCATCTGAAAAAATGCTGGCTACAGCGGAAAATCTGGTGAAACATTTTGATTCCGCAAAAGAAAAATTAGAGACATTAGAGGAAGTCATCAATAACAACAATGAATCTATTTCCAATATTGCCCAGAGCACGGGAAGTACTGCGGAGGCAATCCAGCAGCAGGCATTGATGTGTGAGGAAATCCATAAGAATACGGACAGTGCAGAAAAAGAAACCGAAGCGATGATTGATAAGGCAAATCATACGATGGAGAATGTGGCAGAGGGTGCGAGACTGGTAACAGGATTAAAAAATCAGGCTGACAATGTGGAGCAGGCAAGTAACCAGGCGGCAGAGTCCACCAAACAGGTCAGCAACCGTGTGGAGGAAGTAAAAGGAATTGTTGCGACTATCTTAAGTATCTCCAGCCAGACCAATCTTCTTGCATTGAATGCTTCTATTGAGGCAGCAAGAGCAGGTGAGGCAGGAAAAGGGTTTGCAGTCGTTGCGGAAGAAATCCGTCAGTTATCGGAGCAGACAAAAGATGCAACGAACCGGATTACGGATATCATTCAGGATCTGAATGAAGATGCACAACATGCGATGGACAGTATGGAACATTCTGCGGATTCAATCCGTGAACAGAACGAACTGATTGAGACAACAAAGAATAAATTTGAGACCATCAATGACGAAATGCAGTCACTGGCAAGTGCAATCGGAGAGATCGAGGGAAGTATGCAGTCCATTTTAAACAGTACAGACACAATTTCCCAGAGTATATCGAATCTCTCTGCAACCGGTGAAGAAATAGCTGCTTCTTCCACAGAAGGACTTCAGACAGCAGAACATGCAGTAGATGCAATGAAACAGACCAAAGAGATCATTGATGCTACTTATCTGCTGGCACAGGATCTGGAGTCTTATGCAGAATAGATCAGACAGAAAATAACAGTGGGAGGCTGAAAAGTCAGGTAAAAATAAGTGACTGTTCATACTGGTGTGTGAACAGTAACAAAAATGCAGGGATCAGGAGCAGAATGAATATTGCATATTGTGAAGATGAAAAGATCCAGTTAGAATATATGGAGCAACTGATCAAAAAGTGGGCAGACGAAGGGAATGACACTGTTACATATTTTGGCTATGGCAGTGCGAAGGAGCTGTTGTTTGAGCATCCGGACAGTTTCCCGTTCGATCTGCTCCTTTTGGATATTGATATGGACGGCATGGATGGCATGGCGCTCGCAAAGGAGATCCGGAAAAAAGATCAAAAACTTCCCATCGTTTTTTTGACGAACCGCAGTGAGTATGTGTTTGAAGGGTATGAGGTTGGCGCATTGCGCTATCTTTTAAAACCGGTGGAGGAGACAAAGTTGTTTTCTCTGCTGGGTGAGATTTCTTATGCGCTTGGCAAAGAAAGGCGCTATCTGATCGAAAATGTGGGTGGGGAGACTGTAAAAATTCCGGTCGATACCATTTACAGTGTGGAGGCGAAAGGGCATTATATCCGTCTGCACACGAGCGCGGGTGATTATGAATACAAAAAGAATCTCTCGGAGATCGCGGAGGAGCTGGCAAAAGATCAGCCGGGACAGAAAACGGAATTTATCAGTACACACCGCAGCTTTTTAGTCAGTCTTGCTGCGGTGGAGCGCGTGCAGCGCACGGAGTGCATTCTTTGTGACGGCAGCAGTGTGCCGGTGAGCAGGAATGCTTATAAGAGTGTGAATGAAGCGTTTATCCGTTATTATATGGAACATGGGGATATGTGCGAAAAATGAGAATACCGCTGATCACAAAATATTTAGAAGAGAAGAATATGGAGTATCAGAATGCCCTGCTTGAAAAGCAGGTGCAGGAGGTACAAAATATCTATCTTACCATGCGCGGCTGGCGGCATGATTATCACAATCACCTGCAGGCAATGAAAGCGTATGTCAAGATGGGAGAATATGACAGGTTAGAGGAATATTTAGGACTGCTGGAGCAGGACTTAGATCACGTCAATCAGCTGATTGAGACTGGAAATGTCAATTTGGATGCTATTTTAAATTCGAAAATATCCTTAGCACAGAAAAACGGAATTGAGATCGACTATCAGGCAAAATGTTCGGAAACACTTGCTGTCAGTGATATTGACCTCTGTGCTCTGATCGGAAACCTGTTAGACAATGCAGTGGAGTCCTGTGAGAAACTGACCACGGAAAAACCGTTTATCCGCCTTTATATCGGAGTACTCAAAAAACAGCTTTACATTTCGGTGTCGAACGCGACAAATGAGACAGTGCGCAAGATGGATTCGGAGTACATCAGTAAAAAACGGGGAAATCACGGGCATGGATTAAAACGGATCAATCTGGTGGTTGAAAAGTATGGCGGGTACATTAACAGACAGAATGAGCCGGGGGTGTTTGTGACGGAGATTATGCTGCCGCTGTAAAAGTTTGGGTAAAAGCCGGGGAGAAAAGGTGTGGTCGGAAGGCTGCACCTTTTCATTCCAGCCTTTTGTATAAGGACGATACCGTTGGTGCACGGAAGATGACCTTCCGTGCACTTTTTGTGTGAAAGTTCAAAAAGCTGATAGAGTATAGACATAGAAGTGATATAACACCACCACCCCAAAACGAGAGGAGCCACACAACATGAACCAACCGAAAACTTACACCGCCGCATCCAACCAGCGCTACATCCTCCGCAAACTATGGCACTACGACAGATCCACCATCTTCTATGCTCTCGCCGAGATCATCACCCAGATCGGCAAAGGCTTCGGCACCATACTGATCCCATCCATGATCGTAGCGTTTTTAGAGCAGTACCAAAAAGGCATGATCACCCAGGAAACACTGCCCGGAGCAGTCGCAAAACTGGTAACATTTTTTGTCGGATACAGCATCTGGTGCATCATAACCGGATATCTGAAACGGAGAAACCAGTTCCAGTATGTAAAATTCCGCTGCGGCACAATGATTGAATGCACCTATCAGAAATATATGTCACTCGACTATGTGCAGTGTGAGGACGAAAAAGTCCAGCAGCTTTTAAAGAAAGCGGGAGAGGCAGTCAGCGGAAACTACCGGGGCATCGAGGGTGTGCTTCATTACGACGTCGAACTCTTAAAGGAAGCCGGGGCATTGATCCTGTACGCATCCCTGATCTCCGGTGTATCGGCATGGCTGGTCGTGCTTTTGGTTATCATTTCACTGGTCCAGATCTTAAGCTATAAACTGGCAAATAATTACGAATTAAAACACCGTGATGCAAAGGCGAAACTTACAGTGACACAGGACTATCTGGACCGTCAGGCATATGCAGTGGAAAACGGAAAAGATATAAGGCTTTACCAGATGAAAGAATGGTTAAGCGGACATTACCGTGCTGCAAACAAAAAATACCAGGCACTGCTGGCAAAAGAAAAGGCATGTTATTTTGCGGATGATCTCTTTGGGCTGCTGCTGCAGCTTGGCAGGGATGTGGTCTGTTACGGCTATCTGATCGGACAGCTGATGCAGGGAATGTCCATCGCACGTTTTGTGCTTTATATCGGGATCGTCAGTGGATTTTCCATCTATTTTTCGGAACTTACGATGATGATCAGCCAGATTTCATCCTGCTTAAAGCCGGTCGGCCAGATGCAGGAATTTACAGAGTTAGAGAATGTATATCACCATGGCGAGGGAGTCCGGTTAAAGGATGAAAAGGAGGCAGTGGAGGTCGAATTTTCACATGTCAGCTTTTCCTATCCGGGCACAGACCATAAGATATTAGATGATGTGAGCTTTCGCATTAAAAAAGGCGGAAAGATGGCGTTAGTCGGCATCAACGGTGCCGGAAAATCAACGATCGTCAAACTGCTCTGCGGTTTTTATATGCCGGATGAGGGACACATTTACATTAACGGAACGGATCTTGCCACGATGGATCTTGATGCGTGGTACCGGTCGCTTGCAGCAGTCTTTCAGGATGCATTTACCTATTCCTTTTCCATTGCGGACAATGTAACATGCAGCATGGGAGAGGACTATGATGCGGAAAAATGCAGGGAGGCATTAAAAGATGCCGGCCTCTGGGAGAAAATACAAAAACTTCCACAGAAAGAGAAAACATTTATCGGAAAAGAGGTAAGTGAGGATGGCATCCATCTTTCCGGCGGGGAGACACAGAAACTGATGCTTGCGCGTGCGCTCTATAAAGGATGTGCACTGTTGCTTTTGGATGAGCCGACCGCAGCATTAGATGCGATCGCAGACAATGAGATGTATGAGAAATACAATGAAATGCTGACTGGAAAAACGGCACTGTTTATCTCACACCGTCTGGCATCGACGCGGTTCTGTGACCATATTTTGTTCCTGGAAAGCGGAAAGATCACAGAGGAGGGAACCCATGAGGAATTGATGCAGAAAAATGGCGGATACGCCGAAATGTTCCTGGTACAGAGCAGATATTACAAAGAGGAAGGGGCACAGTCACATGAAGAAGATATGGCAGGAATTTAAAAGTTTTATAAAGATGATCAGCAAAGGGAAAAAAGATGTGGCTGTTGTCATGGCAGCCGGCGGATTTATGAAGGCATCCATTCCGTTTCTGGTATTTTATTTTTCGGCACAGATTTTAAACAATGCGATCGAAGGGGATTATGAGGCATGTGTGAAAAGCGTGGCAGCACTTTTACTGTCGCAGTTTGTCTGTGAACTGGTGAACCGGTTCTGCCAGAAACGGATCGAAGTGCTTGGAGAGAGCTGCCAGCAGATCATAAGACAGCAGATGGCAGACAAGGCATTTGAACTGCAGTATGAAAAATTTGAAAAACAGGAAACACTTGACTCATTAAGGCGCGCAAAACTTACGGCAGGCGGAAATGGGGACATCAAAGACCAGGTGGATACCTGTTACCAGATCTTTGTACAGTTTTTTTCCATGTGTTATTCGGTCGTATTTTTTCTTCTGCTGTTGCTGAAAATCGATGCCGAACAGAAAAAAACATTTTTTGTCTCCTATGGATCAACGCTGCTTTTGATTGGCTTATATGCAGTTGTTGTAATTGTGAATTTATATCTTGGAAAAATACTCAGCGCGAAACAGTATGAATTTATACATGCAAATGACCACTATAATGCACTGGGCGGCTATCTGGCCGGGATCATGACAGATGAAAGAAATAGCAAAGATATCAGACTTTATGACCTGTCAAAACTCTTTTTGGGGAAATTCAGACAGATGGTGGAGGGCTATAGTATTTATTTACAGATGGGAAAAGTAAATGGAAAATACAGGGGAATGATTGAGGGCATCAACCAGTTTGCAGCAGGCGCTGCATATCTGCTGGCAGGCATGAAAGCATTAAACGGGATGATCGATATCGGAAATGTCATCTTATATGCAGGTGTCATCTCACAGACCGTGAACTGTATTACGGAAGTTGGTTCACAGGTCATTTCCTTTCAATTTTGTGCGGAATATTTAAGCGTTTTTGATAAATTTATACAAAGTCCGGCAATGGCTTACGATGGTACATTGCCGATCGAAAAGCGGGATGACGGACAATATGAATTTGAATTTCATGATGTAAGTTTTGCTTACCCGGACTGTGGGACACAGGTGTTAAGCCATGTCAGCTTAAAATTTAATATTGGGGAAAAAATGGCGTTAGTCGGACAAAACGGTGCAGGAAAAACGACATTGATCAAATTGCTCTGCCGTCTCTATGAGCCGACGGAGGGTACGATCACGTTAAACGGCATCGATATCTGGAAATATAACTATGAGGAATATACGAGAGCATTTTCCGTTGTCTTTCAGGACTTTGCAATGTTTTCCTTGCCGGTCGGCGAAAATATCGCTGCAAGCAGCAAAGTGGATGAAGAGAGGGCATGGGAGGTGTTAGAGGAAGTTGAGCTGGCAGAACGTGTGAGAAAGATGAAAGACAGTTTAAAGACACAGCTTTATAACAACAACGGTGCGGGCGTCGACGTCTCCGGCGGCGAGGCACAGCGGCTCGCAATCGCACGCGCACTCTATAAGGACGCGCCGTTTGTGATCTTAGACGAGCCGACCGCAGCTTTAGATCCGATCGCCGAGGCGCAGATCTATGAGAACTTTAATGAGATGGTACGCAATAAAACTGCAATTTATATTTCCCACCGCATGAGTAGCTGTAAATTCTGCGACCGGATTGTAGTGCTGGATGCCGGAAACATTGCTGAGATGGGAACGCATGACACATTGTTAGCGGAAAATGGAATCTACGCCAGACTTTATCAGACACAGGCACAGTATTACGCGTAAAAACCATTGAAAAAAATCTTAATATTTGCTTAAAATCCCTTATAAACTATATTCAGATGGAAAATTGTGCTACAATACCAATGATGGGCAGGTTTGGCAAAAACTGCCCAAAAGAGAAAAATAAGAGGATGGGAGGCAAAATGTTATGATAAAAAAGAGACTGGAATGGTTAAAGCGCGGTCTGTGTATCACATTAGCAGGCGCTATGATCATCTGTTCCGATACCATGGCATTTGCAGCAGATGCGGCAAACGGGCAGGTCGTGGAACAGACAGGAGAGACCGAAGTTTTGACGGATGAACAGTCAGATCAGACAAAAGAAGATGCGAAAAATGAAAAGGCTTCTGAAGTAACCGACAAAACAAAAGTTACGGAACAGGCAGAAACAGAGACTACCGGAACAACGGAGAAAGACAAAACAACCGAAGTGACGGAAACGACGGAAAACACGGAAACAACCGAAGTGACGGAAACAACGGAAAACACAGAAGCTACCGAAGTGACGGAGTCAACCGAAAAGACGGAAACAACGGAAAACACAGAAGCTACCGAAGTGACGGAGTCAACCGAAAAGACGGAAGAAACCGAAAAACCTGAGGGAACGGAAACTACTGAGGAGACAGAGACAAAAGCAACAGATGTAAGCAAGGTTATTCTGATTACAGATTCAGAGTATCAGGTTGTAAGCATAGATCAGAGTATCCCACTTCCTGATTATGTATTTTATCCAAACAGTGACACGGATAAAACAGCAGTCGAATGGACCGTGGATGATCTGAATGTTGCAGAGGTAGCCACAACAACAGATGCCAATGGCAAAGTCAGCGGAACCGTAAAGGCGAAAGCGGCAGGTGTGGCAGTGGTAAAACTTCAGGTAGTAGGAAAAACAGAAGTGAATGCCGCATTCCGTCTGATCGTAAGACCAACGAATGAACCGAAGAACTGTAAGGCAGATGCAACTTACAATTCAGTCAGCTTAAGCTGGTCACCTGTTGCAGACGCAAATGGTTATACCATCACACGAAAAGTGGAAGGCTCAGATACAGAGCAGACGATCGCACATGTGGATGGTACTGATACGGTGTCGTATAAAGATACGGCAGCACAGACCGGAATCAGCTATATTTATCATGTATATGCCTATACAAAATATACGAACAACGGACAGACGGATTATGCCAATACGGATACCTATGCATCCGTAAAAGCAACACCACAGCTTGGAAAAGCAGCAATGACATCTGTTACAGCGGAAGGTTACAGCAGCCTGACACTAAAATGGGAAAAAGTGGATGGTGCAACCGGATATATCGTATATCGTTCCACAGATAAATCAAAAGTGGACACACAGCTCACGGATATCACGAACGGTGCAGTAAGTTATGTGGATGCCGCACTGACAGCCGGAACGACCTACTATTATAAAGTACAGCCATATCGTGTGGTAAACGGCAAAAAGGTTTTTGGTGATGCGTCGGGCATTCTCTCCGGCAAACCGCTTCCGTCAGCGACAAGATTGAACGCAGAATCAGCCGGATATAAAGAAGTAAAACTGGCATGGAGTGCCGTGGATGGTGTGACGGGTTATGAGGTTTACAGAAAAACATCATCATCCTCTTATAAAAAGATTGCAACTGTAACAAATGGAAAGACAAGTTACAGCGATACAAAAGTGACAGCAGGTACAGCCTATACCTATAAAGTAAGAGCCTATAAAACGGTAAATGGAAGTCAGGTATATGGAGATTATTCCAACGAGGCATCGGCAACCCCTGCTTTAGAGGCACCACAGATTACAGTTAGAAATGCGTCTTACAACAGTGTGACGATCACATGGAATCAGATCAGCGGTGCACATGGCTATAAAGTATATCGTTCTACGAAAAAGGACAGCGGCTATAGAGCTGTTAAGACAGTCAATGATAAAACGACGATTACC
>ENA-UEOL01001533-UEOL01001533.1-human-gut-metagenome-genome-assembly--contig:-NODE-1533-length-14530-cov-8.758804_pt1 | contig 14530 bp, 9 predicted proteins | sample MGYA00242884_ERZ507884 | MGnify/ENA primary metagenome ERZ507884 (study PRJEB26167, sample SAMN06115417) | human gut metagenome | host: Homo sapiens | place: China:Chongqing | collected 2015-03-06... | reverse complement strand
AACAAACGCAACATAGATTCCTGGCAATGGCATATAGTTAAATGCAAAGAAAAAAATCATTGCCGGGACACACATCAGTGTCAGTACACGGTACTTCCAGAGTTTCTGCCAGCAGTTTAGTTTTTTGCCAACCTGTTTTGCAACACCGTTCTCCTTTTTCATATATTTTCCCCTCTCCAATGTTTTCTTGAAACCGGTTTCAAAACCTTGTAAAAACAAAGCACTTATATTTTTCACAAAACTGTCTGCCATCTTCCATAAGGTGTAATATTTTTTGATCTTAAGTGTCAGAAACGCCTTTATATCTTCTTTTTTGCATGTTTCCCGCACTTATCTTACACCTTCGCTGCGTAAACCCCATCCATGCAGCCGGCTTTTACACCAGTTGTGTATTTTATAGTGCTTTTTAATTTGAAACCCTTTTCATATTGTTATATTACAATACATATTATGAGTTGTCAACAGATTATTTTACTTTTTGTACATATTTATTTCACATTTATTTTATTTTTCCGTCATTCTAACGGATTTTATCGTTTTAACTCCGCTACGGATTCTCTGATGATCAGAGTCGGTGTTACTTTCTGTACCTCCGGTACTTCTTTTCCGGCAATCTTATCTAATGCGGTGTCAACCAAAAGCTTTCCAAATGCTTCATAATCATAGGAAATACTGCTCAGCCTTGGTATGACGGTATCTACGATAAACGTATTATCAAAACTGATGAGGGAAATATCCTCCGGGATCCTAAGTCCATGCTCTTTGATGGAACGCATCACACCCACTGCACTGTAGTCGTTGATCGCGATCACCGCCGTGGGAAGTGTCTTATTTCCCTGAAAGAGTGCCTCGAACCCCTGATAACCGCCCTCGATCGAATAATTGGAATTGATCACATAGCGCTCACGGTAGGTCAGACCGTTCTTTCGCAGCAGACTGCGGTAGCGAATGCGCTTATCGTAAGTGGATTTCATCTCCTCGACTCCGCCGATCAGTGCAATGCGCCTGTGACCTAAACCGATCAGACATTCCATGCTCTGGTTCATGCCCTCCGCCTCGTCGATCGTGACCTGGCAGCACTCACCGCCCTCCACCTTTCCTGTTGTGATGACCGGGATGGACTCAGCGACACGGTTGATCAGATCTGCGTATTCCGGCTCCGTGACAAGGCTGTCTGATTTTCCCCCGATAATGATGATTGCATCCATACGCATGTCAAACATTTTCTGAACATATTCTACCTCGAGGTCCGGATTGCTTAATGTTCCGCAGATCATTGGCACATACCCGCGCGCAATGATCTCCTTCTCACAGTTTTCCACCATGGATGAATAATAAGGATTGACCAGATCTGCAGCAAGCACACCGATGACGTTCGTTTTCGTCTTGATCAGTCCCTGCGCAAGCGCGTTTGGCCTGTAATCATATTTGCGGATCACTGCTTCCACACGCGCTCTCTTTTCCTCGCTCACCCTCGCATTTTTTGTCATGACTCTCGACACTGTTGCCGGTGAAACTCCCGCTTCCTGTGCAATTTTATAAATATTTAACTCACTGCCCATCGGCCATCCCCCTTAAAAAGTCATATTTGAAAACGTTTTCAAGTTAATTTTATCGGGATTTTGCAGGTTTGTCAATATAGGGTCAGATTCTTTTTTTCGTCCATTTTCGTGAGCGGAAACGGATGAAAAAGATACTTCCGCGGAACATCTCATCGAGCATGAACGCGATCCAGCATCCTGCCAGTCCCATCCCAAGGCGTATCCCAAGCAGATATGCAAACAAAATGCTGACGCCCCAGCAGGAGATCACGGCGATGACCATCGGGAAGAACACATCCCCCGCTCCCCGGAGTGAATTGTCCTCAACATGGTTGAACGCGCGCCCGATCTCCACGAAAATATCGATAAAAAAGATCACACCCGTCATCCCGATGATCTCCTCACTCTGCGTAAATAAATGCATCAACGGTCTATGGCAGAGAAAGATCAGAACCGAAAGCACGATATTTAAGCTGACCGCGATTTTTAACACCTGCTGGTTCAGCCGGTATGCCTTTTCATACTCCTTTGCACCCGTCATCCATCCCATCAGGATCGCGGTGGAAAGCCCGAGTGACATTCCGGTCACATAGACATAAAACACGATGGATGAAACATAGATCTTTGCGGTGAGCGCCGCTGTTCCAAGCACCGCCAGGATCGAAGTTGACACGATCTGTGAAAAGGAATACGACAGGGAACTGATCCCTCCCGGCAGTCCGATCTTTAAGATTCCACCCACGCAGGATAATGTCTTTAAATTTTTCGAGGCAAAATCAAGATGCAGTCCGCAATGGAACAGAAACCAGACGCCAAGCAAAAGCGCCGTCCCATGACTTGCCACGTTTGCCATTGCGATACCTTCCACGCCCTCCGGCACAATTTTCATCGGCTGGAAAATCACAACGTAATTTAACACTGCATTCACGATATTCATAAACAAAGATACTGTCACTGCAAGTTTCGGTTTTCCATAGCTGCGCAGTACCGCGGAGATGGCGGAAATAATGCCCTGCAGCACGGAAAACCCGATGCAGATGCGAAAATATATCACCGCCATCTCATACACCGATGTTTCCAACTGCATCGGACGCATGACTGCACCTGCAAAAAATGCCAGTATCGTTCCTAAGATCAGGCTGATCGCGCCTCCGCACACAATGGAGGTAAACGCTGCATCGGACGCTCTTTTTTCATCTCCCGCCCCCAGTCTGTGGCTGATAACAACCGATGCGCCGCCGCTGAATACCGCATAAAACGTGTACAAAAATCCGATCACCTGGTTTGCCGCACCGACTGCTGCGACCGCATCATCCGCATAATGCCCAAGCATCAGCGTATTGACCGTACCGGTCATATTCATCAAAAGCTGTTCAATAAACAACGGGATAAACAATCCTTTCAGCGTCAGCGTTCCCTCTGCCGTGGTAACGCTGGTGCAGTCTGCATCAATCCATTTCCACTTCAAGATGCATTCCTCCTTTTTCTGCTATGCAGTTCTTTTGTGCTATGCTGTCTGTCTCTGAAATTTCTACACGGATCTTTCCCTTTTTTATTCTTCTCACATAGATCATGAGCCTTCCGTCCTTTGTCTTTCTCGCATTTTCCGCATATGGAGTCACATCCGACAGATCCCCGTTCTCGATCCCTGCTAACATGCCTGCCCCGCTCACAGCCACACGCAGTTTTTTATCATCCCAGACAACCTTCTGTCCGTTTTGATCCACAAGTGTGAGCGCGATCTGATAGAGATATCCGTTTTTCTGTGTCTCTTGGAAAGGAATCTCCTCCGGCTGATAGACCTCTGCTTTGATGCCAGCAGCGTTCTGCGTGGTAAGCAGTCTCTCCTGTTCTATGATATTTCCGTTTTCATCATAACCGCTTGCCTCAAGGATCCCTGCCTCCCAGAGTACCTCAAAACGATATGCACCGTCGTCGTTGTAGCCGATCTGTCTGCCAGCCTCTTTTCCATTGATAAAAACAGCTGTCTCCGGCAGATTTGAGTAACACATTACGATGACTTTTTCTCCGGCTTTATAATTCCAGTTTTCCTGACACGGAATCCACTCGGCAGACTCCTCACTCCACAGTCTTGTGGCAAGGTAAAGCTGAGGTTCTTCACACCACAACGATTTTCTGCGGTAATATCTTGCCTTTTCAAATCCGGCGCAGTCCAAAATTCCGGCTCCCGATCCATGAATTGGCCAGCCATGTGCCTCCCCTAAATAATCGATCCCTGTCCACAAAAACTGTCCGCTGATATAGTCGTTTGATTTTACCGCATCCCATGCCTCATAGCTGTGTCCGTTTTCACTCCCTAAAAACGGGATCTGTGGGAAATCTCTGTGGTCGGCTTCGTAATACTGCTCCTTATAGTTGTAGCCTGCCACATCCAGATGCTCTAATATGCCAAGTTTTGCAGACAGCTCCGGGTAGGCAAGTGCCATGGTGACCGGACGGCTCTTATCTTCACTCTTTACAATACGGGAAAGTTCTTCGGCGATCGGAAGCAGTCTTCGCATGTCCGGTTTTGCCGGATCATACTGCCGTTCTGCCGCCGGTTTATTCGCGTCGTTATTTCCGGTCATCTCCATAAAACTCGGATGACAGTACGGATCGTTCGGATAGTCGATTTCATTTCCGATGCTCCACAAAATGATGGACGGATGATTGCGGTCACGCCTTACCATGGCGCGCAGATCCTTTTCGTGCCATTCCGGGAAATCTTCAAAATAACCCTGGTGTTTCGGCGGATAGACATTGTGTCCCGTGGACCATTTGTTTTTTGCATTTTCCCACTCGTCAAACGCCTCATCCATCACAAGAAATCCCATCGTATCGCACAGCTCATACAGTTCCGGCATATGCGGGTTGTGGCTGCACCGGATCGCATTACAGCCACATTCCTTTAGTTTTGCAAACCGTCTGTGCCATACTTCCTTTGTCACCGCAGCGCCGAGACAGCCGGCGTCATGATGCACACAGACACCTTTGATTTTCATCGGCACACCGTTTAAGAAAAATCCCCGGTCCGCGTCAAATTCTGCCACACGGATCCCTACCTTCTGTTTATCTGCAAGATAAGATATTTTCTTTCCATCCTCGTCCGTTGTCTCATACCAGGTTTCCATCCCATAGAGATCCGGGTGCTCCGGCGACCAGCACTTCGGATCACGGATGGTGCCATGCATGCTGCAGGATACCGTATTTCCTGCCGGGATCTGTACCTGTTCTTTCCACTCTGCCACAGGTGTTCCCTGCGGATCAGACAGTTTTGTGCAGACCACACATGTTTTCTGCTCCTTCGTCTGGTTGCATATCTCGTGACGGATACTGACTGTCGCCTGCACTGCTGTAAGTCCTCTACCATCGGCCACAAGTTTCTCTGTCACAAACGTCACGCCATATTCTGCCGGATGCACCTGTTCTTCCACCACAAGAGTGACTTTCCGCGTGATCCCGCTTCCCGTATACCATCTCGAATCCGCAATGTCCGTGTGTGTCACTTTCACACTGACCACATTTTCCTGCTCCCCAAAATGTGCGATCCCAGAGATATCATAGGAAAATCCGGTGTAACCATACGGGTGTTTTCCCTGATAATAACTGTTGACCCACACCTGGCTGTTTTTATACACACTGTCAAATACCAGACGGATCGATTTCCCCTGATATTCCTCTGGCAGATAAAAATGCAGCCGGTACCAGCCGATCCCGCCCGTGAGATATCCGGTGCCGCTGGAATATTGTTTTGAAAAAGGATAAGCCACTGCCCAGTCATGCGGCAGCATGACACGCTCAAATGCACGATCGTCATATCCCTGATACCATGCCTCCTCACATTCTCCAAAATGAAACTTCCATCCCTCACTTAATAACAGTTCTGTTTTATTCATAATCATAAAAAATACCTCCATTTTTACTACGGTCTATGTTTTCTTTTAAACACATCATAGTAAAAAACAGAGGTATGATACAATGGAGAATAGTGACACTTTTTGTCTTTTAGCGACTTTTCATGATTTATTTTTTGACAGAGAATCTGCGTAGGCGCGCGGTGACATCCCGACATTGCGCTTAAACACTTTGCTGAAATAATATTCATCCGGGTAGCCGACCTCCTGGCCGATCACCCCGGTATGCATCGTCGTCTGCGCGATCAGACGCTTGGCATGTTCCATGCGGACTGCCGTCAGATACTGGAAAATGGTCTGTCCTGTCACGCGCTTAAAGATGCGGTTCATGTAATCAAAATTGCCGTCAAACTCCTCCTCTAACCGCTCCCCCGAAATGTCTGCCGCATAAGACGCATTCAGCCATTCCTGTATTTTCTGGACTTTATAATAGCTTTCCGGGAACCCGCCTGCAGTCCTTTCGCGTTCCGCTGTCGCAAAACAGCGCGCGATCTCGATCAACGCCTCCTGTATCCGGCAGGCACAGAGGATCTTATGATTCTCAAACGTGCTGTAATCCTCCGCGATCGCCTGCTTGATCAGCTCATCAATGTGGATCTGATCGGTGATTTTTTTGATATGCCAGTATTTCGGCAGCCAGATCTTGCTCTCATCATAACTTCCATAAGGCTCACACGGCTCCTTTGCCATCGCCTTTCTCCGGCGTTCAAACTGCTGCCTGGCGACTTCCTCTTCTTTTGCATCGACCAGTTCCATCTCCCCATGCATGAAATGTACATAATAATAATTGCAGGTCGTCGCCTTTGTTCCCTCATGCGTGCGATCCTTATCCAGCAGACAGACATCCCCCGGCTTTAAGATCAGAGGCTTTCCGTCCTCAAGCAGATGCATCTCCCCGTGCCGGATAAAATATAAGATCTGTTCTCCCGCCCTGCGTTTCCGGTGGACATAAGGCGGTCTTATCTCTGTCTCATCCACAAAATTTACCTTCGGGAGCATCTGCGCATTTATCCTGTAAAATTCCATCTCTTCCCCTTTACCAGTAGATCTGCCAGTCTTTCTGCAGCCTCGTCAGCGCCTCCATGTAAAAATAATCGCCCCAGCTATTGCACTCATCCACACCGCACGGATTGCAGGTATTATACGGCGAACGGTTCGAATATGTGCTGTGCAGTACGATCCCGTTGGATTTTTCAAAATCTTTTACCGCATAGTTCCGGTATACAGAACCAATAAATTTTTCCGCAAGATCCCGGTAAAATGCCGCCTCCTCATCATATAAGTATTTTGCCATCTCAAGCATTCCGCACGCTGCAATGGAGGCGGAGGAAGAATCCCTCGGTTGTGCATCACCATCCGAAAACTCCAGATCCCAGTACGGTACGAGATCTTTCGGCAGATGCTCTATATAATATTTACTGACACCACGGAAAATATATTTGTATTCCTCTCTTTTTGTATAGCGGTATGCGAGTGCCGTTCCGTAAATTCCCCACGCCTGGCCTCTCGCCCAGGCAGAACCGTCCCGGTAGCCCTGACAGGTTGCCCCGTGATCCGGATTTCCAGTTACCGGATCAAAGAAAAATGTATGCCAGGTCGAAAAGTCCGGGCGGATCACATTTTCAAGTGTGGTATGTACATGCCGGTCAGCGATCTGACGGTAACTCTCATCTCCCGTTTCCTGTGACGCCCAGTAAAGCAGCGGTACGTTGAGCAGACAGTCTATGATCAGCCTGTAATTTTCCGGCTCTCCCATAGCGCCCCACGCCTGGATAAATTCTCCCTTTTCCTGAAAACGGCTCTTTAACTGGTCTGCCGCAAGGAGCGCCGCTCTTTTTCCCGTCCCGGAACCGGTCAGCTTATAACCTGCGACACAGGATGGTGTATACAAAAATCCCATATCATGATGATCCACACAGATCTTCTGCTCGATCCGGTGCAGGAAATCCTGCATCTGGATCTCTGCCGCCTTTAACAGAACGTCCCCCCCGCCATATTCATAGGCAAGCCAGATCTCCCCCGTCCAGAATCCCGTCGTCCACTCCACGTTGTCGATTGGACGGTAAAATCCATTTTCACTGTATGCATTCTGAAATTTTGTCGTAAATTCCGGCAGAACACGCTTTACCTGCATGCAGGCAGATGCCAGCGCATCCTCGCGCTCCTCTTTTGTAATCGGCATAACGCCTTTTAAATTATTCTTTGTCTTCTCTGATAACTGCATATTCTTCCCCCATTTTCTTTTCAACAATGATTTTTTTCCCTTTCACCGGTACACAGAGCCGAAACTCCCTGATTTTCTCCGGGATGTGCGGTGTCCAGTAATATCCATCCTTCTCTGCCGCATCGATATGTACCCCCGCGATCTCCTCGATCAAAATCGGGACCGGTGCAGATGCCCAGGGGTGGCACAGGCTGGTATTCCATTTCTGGTCTTTCCCCCATGCCTCAAAACAGGTCGTTGCACCCTCGCGCAGCATGTTGACCCATCCGTGTTCCCCCTCATTGACCAGCAGCTCATACACCGTATCGTACTGTCCGCGTTCTGCGAACACACGCAGTACAAAATAACTCAGCATCACGCCGCAGGAAAATCCCTTCTGTTCCATAAATGTCAGTATTTTCTGTTCATCCGCTTTGGGAAGTAAATGAAAGTACATCGCATAAACATTCGAATGCAGTGCCGCGTGGCTGCTCGTCTCGCTGTCCGCTAAAAGTCCTGTCTTTTCCCGGTAAAAAGCGTTCCGGTATGCTTTTTTAATTTCTTTCGTCTGATACGGCATTTCCCTTCCACAGATCTCTGCCAGCGTATTCTGTGTCTCCATCGCCCCGATGTAGAGTGCATTGATCACATTATGGCAGCCTGGCGCCACCACAGGTCTCGTCAGTGGAAAATCATATCCATCCCGCAGATTTTCCGGCCAGTCCACAAGATTCCATTTGTCAGCGACCTGCTCTAACAGACCGTCCTCCCTCGCATACTGCGAAAAATGTTTTAAAATCCCATCTGCGATTCCATAATAACGGTCCACCGTCTCTTTCTCCCCGGTAAAACGATAATACAGCAAAAGGAGCTGCGAATACAACAGTGAAAAATCTGCGATCTCCTGCATCAGGCCGCCCGGCGCAACCGCAAGCAGTCCCGGACAGACCCTCGCTGTCTGTGCAAACTGATCGATGCATTTTAACAGCATATCCGTCTTTCCGGTCAAAAGTACCTGCGCGTGCGCCGTCACGACCGCATCCCCTAAGTACTGACCTTTTTCCCTCGTCGGGCAGTCCACATAATTCTCCTGTGTTCCAAGACGCACTGCATTTTTGCAGATTTGAAAAATATTTTCTAATGTTTTCTCCTCTGTCTTTAACTCACAAAGTGATTCATCCATCGGATAATGCCTTACCAGAAAACGGATATCCGACAGTTTAACGCCCCCGTCCGGCACGATCTTAACATACCGGAATCCCTTGTAATCATACGGATCAAACTCACATCTGCCATCCGCCAGCGTCCAGATTTCTCTGTAACAGCAGTTGCACCGCATGTCATAGCGCACACTGCCCTTCCCGTCCAGTTCCTCCCCGTAAAACAACTTCACCTGATCGCCGTCTTTCCCCTCCGCGGTGAGCAGGATCATGCCTGTGATCTCCTCGCCCGCATCCAGAAGCATCGAACCATCAGGATCTTGTCTTATCACGGACGGTGTGATCTGATGTATGTGACCGTTATGATCTGCACACTTGTGCTCTAGCTTTGCCGGTTCCAATGGCTGTACGGCATCAGAGTGCAGCTTTGTCGGTTCTAGTGGATGCTCATTACCAGCGTGCAGCTTTATAGTCCCCAACTGATATTCCATGTAAGAGAGCATCTCCGTCGGCTGCTTCGTCAGCGTGTAATCTGCCCACACCGCCGGAACGGGTTTCTCCCAGCCGTCCGCATCAAACCCGGTATTTTTCCACCCATACGGGTATTTCCGGCTGTCAAAATTTTCTAAAAACTGTGTCTCGTATCCGACTGTCTCTCTCTCATAACAGTCCGTTTTCAAAAAGCAAAAAGAAACCGGTATCTCCTTTCCCTTTTCATCCCACAGCTCCGCCGCAAAGGCAAAACGCAGATCCCCGCTGTTCCACACACGGTTCACAAGTCCCTGATAATACAGATGGAGTGCCAACACATGCTCCCCGGCAGCAAGTGTCCCCAGTTCCAAAACATTGTAATAATACTTCGTATGATATGCCGCGGCAGGTCCTTCCCCCATAAACGCTCCATCCAGATATGCCTTATAATGGTCATCGGCTGTGATCTTACAGAAAATCTTCTGTGCACGCTCTAAAGTAAAATACCCGCGCACAAACACATGGACATTCTGAAATTCTGCCGTTTTCCTGCCTTCAACAGATGGCTGTACCTGTTCCTTATGAAACAGATTAAGAGGCACAGCATCAGCAAACTCCGGTATGGTGAGCCATCTGGCATCCCATGACTCATTTTTCTTAACTTCCTCTCCCATATTTTCCCCCATAATATATTTTCCAATAAGTAAGCAAAAACAGGGCGCCATGCGACGCCCTGTCATTTTTATTTATTCTTCTGATACTTCCTCAACTTCAAGTCCCAGTTCTTCCAACTGTTTTTTATCCACGATACCAGGTGCCTGTGTCATCAGACAGGATGCGTCTTTTACCTTCGGGAATGCAATGACATCACGGATAGAATCTGCGTGTACCATATGCATGACCAGACGGTCCAGTCCATAAGCTAATCCTGCGTGTGGCGGAACACCGTATTTGAATGCATCTAACAGGAATCCGAACTGCTCATGTGCGCGTTCTTTGGTAAATCCAAGCACCTCAAACATCTTCTCCTGAATGTCATCCTGATGGATACGGACGGAACCACCGCCAAGCTCTGTGCCGTTTAATACGATGTCATATGCCTTTGCACGGACACTGCCCGGATCAGAATCGATCTTATCCCAGTCCTCTTCCATCGGCATGGTAAATGGATGATGCATTGCCATAAAACGGTTTTCCTCATCAGACCACTCTAACAGCGGGAATTCTGTTACCCATAAGAAATTGTACTGGTTTGGGTCAAGCAGATCTAACTCTTTTGCAAGTTCAAGACGGAGTGCACCAAGTACGTTCCATACGATCTTGTTTTTGTCTGCTGCAAATAATAATAAGTCTCCCGGCTCTCCCTGCATTGCAGATACAAGTGCTTTTAACTCATCCTCTGTCATGAATTTTGCAAAGGAAGATTTATAGGTGCCATCCTCGTTCACTGCAAGGTAAGCAAGTCCCTTTGCACCGTAACCTTTTGCAAATTCAACCAGTTTATCAATCTTTTTACGTGGCATGCCAGCCTGTCCTTTTGCATTGATACCACGGACAGAACCGCCATTTTCAAGTGCACCGGTAAATACGGAAAATCCGCATCCCTCTACGACTTTGGATACATCACAAAGCTCCATGCCGAAACGTGTATCCGGTTTGTCAGAACCGAAACGATCCATTGCTTCCTGCCATGGCATTCTTGGCAGTGGAAGTGTCACATCCACACCGATTGCTTCCTTGAAGATATATTTGAGCAGTCTCTCATTGACATCAAGTACATCTTCCACATCCACAAATGCAAGCTCCATATCTGCCTGTGTAAATTCCGGCTGACGGTCTGCACGCAGATCCTCATCACGGAAGCATCTTGCGATCTGGAAATAACGGTCATAGCCAGAGCACATTAAAAGCTGTTTGTAAAGCTGCGGTGACTGCGGCAGCGCATAAAAATGTCCCGGATGAACACGGCTTGGTACTAAATAATCTCTTGCACCTTCCGGTGTTGACTTACATAACATCGGAGTCTCGATCTCAAGAAATCCCTCTTTTGCCATAAAGTCACGCATCAGATAAGCTACTTTACTGCGGAGCATCAGGTTTTTCTGGATATCCGGTCTGCGCAGGTCTAAGTAACGGTATTTTAAACGGACTTCGTCTTTTGTCTGGCTGTTCTCCTCGATCTGGAATGGAGGTGTCTCTGCCTCAGATAAAATACGGATATCCGTTGCGATCACTTCGATATCACCGGTCTTTAACGCCTCGTTCACCGCTGCGGAACGTTTTTCCACTTTTCCGGTTACAGCGATCACGAACTCACTTCTTAAACGCTCTGCTTTCTCATATCCCTCTTTACCAACGCTCTCCTCATTAAATACGAGCTGCAAGATACCGGAACGGTCTCTTAAATCGATAAAGATCAGACTTCCTAAATTTCTTCTCTTCTGTACCCATCCCATGACGGTTACGGTCTCACCGATATTCTGATTTGAAACCTCGGTACATCTATGGCTTCTGTGTAAGCCTTTCATTGATTCTGCCATTACTGCAAACCTCTTTCCTTTTATTTATTAAAAAATTCTACAATCTCGAAGAGATTATTCTCTCTGTCATTAAACTTTATTTATTGAAAAACTCAATGATTTCGAAGAGATTGTACTTTTATCCGATATCTATTTATTGAAGTATTCTACAATCTCTTTGTATCCCTCGGCGTCTAATTTTTCCTTCTGGAATTTTTTATTCTTGTTCATGCGGACAACCAGCACCTGTTTGCCTGCCGCACGTTCTTCCTGTGCCTTTCCGATGATCTCGCCGAGTTTTTCTGCAGGGCATCCCTTTTCAATCAGGTATGCAACTTTCGGACGCTGTGTCGGAACCGTAAATCCGCTCTCCATCAGAAGAAGGATGATACGCTCAAAACCGATGGAAAATCCACATGCCGGCACATCCTGTCCGGTAAATTTGCCAACCATCTTATCATAACGTCCACCGCCGCCACAGGCTGCGCCAAGCTCCGGCATGGAGATCTCAAAAATGGTTCCGGTATAGTAGCTCATACCACGAACCAAAGTCGGGTCAAATACCATTTTAAAGGAAGCCGCCTTTGCACCCTCCACGGTATCGATGATCTCTAAAAGATTACGCTCCACCTCAGGATCTAAATATCCCTCCAAAGTCTTTGCAAGGTATTTGATGCCGTTTTCTGCTTCCTCAACACCTTTAAAAAGTGCAAGATATTTCTCGATCGACTCTTTTGCATAACCCTCTTTTTCGAGTTCCTCTGCCACGCCGTCAAGACCGATCTTGTCCATCTTATCTAAGATGATAAATACAGTATCGAAATCTTCCTCTGCAAATCCACTGTATGCTGCCATCGCCTTTAAGATCCGGCGCTCATTGATGCGGATCTCGAAATTCTTAAATCCGAGTTTTCCGATCGTTGTAGTTGTTGCTAAGATCAGCTCGATCTCTGCAAGGTTCGTCGGCTCTCCGATAATATCGATGTCACACTGCATAAACTGACGATAACGTCCACGCTGCGGGCGGTCAGCTCTCCAGACATTTCCCATCTGAATCGCCTTAAACGGAGATGGAAGATCATTTGCATTATTCGAATAAAAACGAACTAACGGAACAGTCAGATCATAACGCATACCAAAATCAACTAAATCCGCTTCTTCTTTTGCTTCAGCGACTTTCAGCTTTTCACCGCGCTTCATTACCTTAAAAATCAGTTTTTCATTTTCTCCACCCTGTTTATTGCTCAGGTTTGCAATATTTTCCATACAAGGTGTCTCGATCGGCGTAAATCCGAAACTGCGGTAAGTCTCTTTGATGACTTGCTGCACATAATCCCGGATCTGCATCTCCTCCGGTAAAATATCTTTCATGCCGTTGACCGGCTTTTTACTTAATGCCATGAAATTTCCTCCATCTTCTGTCTGAATATCCTTTGCCTATTATACGTTTCACAGTTGTATACGTCAAGAACTGTCCTGTGTACAGTACAAAAAATCTTATTTTTATGTTACTTCAATGTCATTTCGTTAAGTTACAGGGTTAGCCCCTAACTGGTGGTCTAATCCAAATTTTTTCAAAAAAGTTACCAAAATTGAAGAGTTGTCAAAACAGTACCTGATGAACACCACTACTTTGAAATCCGTTTTCAAAGCAGTCTATGGAATGCCCATCGCTTCTTACATGAAAGAATACCGTATGAAGTTGGCATCGAATATGCTGTTGCAGAAAGATAAATCTATTTCGGAAATTGCCGCCGCTGTGGGATATAAAAGCCAAAGTAAATTTACATCGGCCTTCCGAGATATATTTCAGATATTACCTACTGCATATCAGGAACAAGTATCCTATACAAATGCACTTGCAAACGCTTGAAATTATAGGATTTAAGGAGTCTGTGAAGAAATCAAATACATGGCACTGTAAAATCAAAGTAAATATTTCGATCAACAGAACCTTTTATGACAACATCTCTTTCACACAAGTACTTCGATAATCACTTGGTGATATTTTATATCTTTCTTTAAATACTCGGTTAAACGTTCTCTGACTTTCAAATCCACTATCCAGACAAATATTTGTAATAGAATCACTCGTATTTTCCAAACGATGGCATGCATAGTTCAGCCTTGCATCGTTAAGATATTGATTAAAGTTTCTATGGAATGTCTTGGAAAAGAGTCTGGATAAAACATATTTGCTCACGCCCAGGTCTTTTGCCATCTCTTCCAACGAAAACTTCTTCTTGAAATTTGCTGATATATAGGAAACTGTCTGGTAAATAATATCGTTGCTCCCCACACTGCTCTTTTCTACCAAATTTAATTTTCCTATGCAGCGTGCCAACACAATTTGAAGATATGCCTGTGTAACAGTAATATCCGACTGTTCTGTCTCTAAAATTGCATTTATAACCCTATATACCTCCGGTTCAACCTTTTCCGCTTTGATGATTGGGTATCCAGGAGCCATGGATTGCATGATATCTGCAAATTTGGCTATCGCAAATGGCGATGCAATCAGATAAGTCGCTTTATTTACACCGGGTGTCAGTACCTGATAGTGATGAATGATATCTGGAAATACAAATCCAACAACAGCTGTTCCCATACCGCCACCAATCTTTACGCCAAGAGATGTACAAGAGTACATAGTTCCGTCAATTCTCTTTCCCTGTGTAAGATAAGTGTATTCAGAGCAGGAAGCAATGACTGCATTCATATC
>ENA-UEOL01001531-UEOL01001531.1-human-gut-metagenome-genome-assembly--contig:-NODE-1531-length-14544-cov-11.655907_pt1 | contig 14544 bp, 10 predicted proteins | sample MGYA00242884_ERZ507884 | MGnify/ENA primary metagenome ERZ507884 (study PRJEB26167, sample SAMN06115417) | human gut metagenome | host: Homo sapiens | place: China:Chongqing | collected 2015-03-06... | reverse complement strand
GTGGGGAGTAAATTCGTGTTTAGCCAAGTAGAAGGGGGATATACGACTGCGCAAGTCAAGAATGCTTTGGAGATGCTTAGAGATGCTGGTATCATTATACCTGTATGGCATACTGCGGCAAATGGCATTCCGCTTGGTGCAGAGATTAATCCGAAGTTTGTGAAGTATAATCTGATAGATCATGGCTTTCTCCTCAATCTGTTAGGAATAGGAGACTCTACTAATTCTATAGTGAAAGAACTATTGGTTGACAATGCTGCAGACTTAGTTGATAAGGGTAGTTTGACGGAGATGGTGGCAGGATTGGAATTACTAAAGTATATGTCGCCTAATGAGCGCCATGACTTATACTATTGGCAAAACTTGACTCGTGGAACCGTTTCGGAGGTTGATTATGTCTTGTCTCGTGGCATTGACATTGTTCCGATGGAAGTGAAGTCTGGTTTACGAGGTTCGATGGCGAGTCTTTATGTTTTTATGGAAAAAGAGCATATTAAGTATGCCATTCGCTGTTCTTTGGAGAACTTTGGGGAGTTTGTCAGCCCAAAAGGGAAGAAGATATTAGTCAATCCTCTTTATGCTATTTCTAACTTGTTTTCTTGTGGTGAAAGACTTCTGTAGGATTTTTTTTCGTAAAAGAATTGCCATATTGCCATATAAGCTGGTAACAGCCTGATTGTTAGTTGATACCGATATTGCAATAGCTTTTTAATTGCCATAATCTGCCATATATTGCCATAAAAATAGCGATACTTAGGTGTTTTTGGTGATTTTTAGCGGTGTTTTTGAGGCAAAAGGCAGGAGGCATTGAGCAAAAAGGCGTTTTTTCGGTTCAATGCCTATTGTTTTTGATGCTATTTTTCCCGTATAATCTCCAATGCTGTTCCCGAAATTGCGTCCCGACGTAGCATCTGGTACGTCCCGACGTGATAACAGACGCGTCACGACGCAGCGCCAGATACGTCGCGATGTAATTTTGGATACATCCTGTCCAGATTCAAGTGAGCCTCATTTGAACTATCGCAAGTGTTTCAACAATGATATGCAGTATCTGGTAATGTGTAGTGAGAATATTGTGAGGGATAACCCCAAATCGTGATGGATAGCGTGATGGATATTTCCGTTTTCGAAGTATCCATCACGCTATTTAAACGTCTGTATATTAGTATGTTAAGAAGCTTAGGAGTACAAATCGTGATGGATGATAGATGATTACATAAAACTTATTCACGAATACGGCTGCATCGGGTTATAAATACGGCTGCGTAGGGTTACGAATATGGCTGCGTAGGGTTACGAATATGGCAGCGTCGGGTTACGGATATGGCAGCATTGGGTTACGAATATGGCAGCATCGGGTTAAGAATATGGCTGCGTAGGCTAACGGAGACGTATCTGTAAGCTTATCGAGACGTCTGCATCAGCTAACAGAGACGTCTGAACTCGCTAACTGAACTACTTGAGTTGCTTGATTGAACCACTTGAGTTAGCTGACTGAACCACTTGAGTATTGGTAAGAATTTTGATATCTTTGTTACTGTTGGTGATTTCAAAAAGGCTGCCAAAAATGGTACAGATGCTTATGTTGATGGTGAACATCATAAGGGTGGTGTAACTTTCAATATCTATAATGAATGCAAGTTAGCTCACGCTTATGTATTATTGGAAGACAATACTCCAACTAATATATCAAATGCGCTTGTAGCTCCAGCTGCTAAGAATGCTCCGGTTTACAACCTTGCTGGTCAGCAGGTTGATGCATCTTATAAGGGTGTAGTAATCAAGAACGGTAAAAAGTACGTTCAGAAATAGTATAGAGTTATATTTTTAGTTTGTTGAAAAGAAAAGAGAGGGTATGTGAATGCCCTCTCTTTTTGATTTTATCCGTTTCGAACATTGATTAATGTTCAAGATATAGTCCGTTTAGCTTTTCCAGGAAAACACAAACTTCATCATTTATCATTTCCATGAACCCATGAGTCTTCTTGTTCGATACACCAGGATATGGAGTATAGTAATGCTCCTCAATCGGTTCTCCCTGGTTTCTGCCAAACATCAGGTAAGCTATGTGATGCTGCTTGAGTACTGTAAGCAATGTCTCTGAAAAAATACTGGAATCACCAATAGATTCTACTCCTGTTGTCAGTCCGAAGGCATTGTTGTGGTCTTGGGCAAAAGGCAGAGCCTGCTTCACAATCTCCTTGATGCTCTTCTGGTAGAGTGGGAGGTCGATGGCATTTTTGCTTTGCAGATATGTCACGTTGATCACATCAATCTTGTTGTCCGGATAGCGATCCATCAGATGCTTGCCCGGCTGGTAGGTTTCAGAATAACTATAAACTACATTCGTTACATCCTCGTCATCCAAGAGATCCTGTATCTTCTTGTAAAGACTGATATAGTCGTCTTTGCTGAGTTTACAGTACCATGTCTTACCGTCTATAGGAAGAAGATTGAGTACTACAGGTGCTTTGATACCATAACCATCTTGCAGTGTATCAAGATATTTGGCAACCTGTTTGGTATATTCCTCCAGCATATCATCATTGCCGTTATAATCAGGCATTGTCCAGTTCATGATGAGTAAGCCTCCCTTACGGAAGTGTTTCAGCACATCTTCCCGGATAGCCTTGAACGGAACGCCGTCTATGTTCTGTGATTTTCCATTTTCAATGCCAGCCAACTCATATCCATTTGCAGCCGGTCTGTAACCGCAGAGAGTTTTCAAGTCGCATCGGTCGCTGTCACATTGCCAGCGATTCCAGCCTATTCCGGTTAAGGTTCCATACATCTGGCCTATCAGCGTACCTTTGTTGGCATACGCCTTGATGTTGGTTTTCAGATTCTCTGTGCGGGTTGTGAGACCGCTCATGGCAATCTCGTCATACGCTTTCTTTTTCTTCTCACCGCATGAAGAGAAAGCCAGGAGGGCCGCGAACATCAATATAATATATTTGATTCTCATAATTTGTTATTCATTATAAGCCTTTTTCATTGCTTCCACCACGGTAGGCAAAGTCCACTGTGGCACACTTCTGTCTGTTCCGTCGAAGATGCTCATCCAGTAGAAGGTGGCTACGCCGTAAACCTTTGCCTGCTTCACGATGTCGGCAGCCTGGTCGGCAGCAGCCTGAATCTCGCTGGCAGAACTGTTTTTGCTGACACTCTTGCTTCCGTGAGTACCGTATTCACCGATGATGCAAGGGATGCCCTTGCTGATGAACTTGCTATTCAGACGGGTGAACATATCTGCGATTTCCTTGCTACAAGAAGCATCCCATTTGCCTTTGGTAAACCAGTCCCATGGAGCATAGGTGTGAACCTCTACAGCGATGTGACCTTCTACCTTGTCGGTAGGGATAGTGAGGTTGTTCAAAACCTCGTCTCCGCTAGCTGCTGCATAGGTATTGACGATGAGGTTGCGGGTCTCGTTGTTGCCACCGGTAGCACGTACTGCATTCACGAAACTCTGGGCATAACCATTCAAGCCATTGTAGCTGCTTGCGCTCTTTGGTGCATTCCAGGTGTTGTCGGCATCAAGCATCTCGTTGTAACCTTCGAAGAGCAGGTGCTGGTCGTAGTTCTTGAAACGGGTGGCAATCTGAGTCCAGAGATATTCAAACTTCTCCTTGTTCTCCTTATAGTTGGCTTCATCAGCCTTGATCCAGTGCTTCACATCCTTATCGTCTGCACCTGTATCATGGTGAACATTCAGGATGCAGTACATACCGTTATCAATCACGTAATCAACGATTTCCTGTATTCTGTTCATCCAGGCTTCATCCACGGTTCCGTCTTCCTTCATGTGCTGGAACCAGGTAACTGGGATGCGGACAGAATTAAAACCGTTCTTCTTCAGAAAATCTACCATCGGTTTGGTGGTAGGAACCTGTCCCCATGCTTTCTCGAAATCAGTAACCGAGTTGCTGTTCATGTTCATCCACATGGCAACTACATCTGTGCAGTTGCCGAAGTTGGTACCGATGCCCATGTTCTTTACTGCATCCACAGCACTTTCCTCTACATAGTTTGCGTTCAGGTTCACCTGGTCGCGGGTAATCACGTTCTTGCTGCTCAATGCTGCCTTCCACCAGTCGTAGGATGGCATGTTGCTTCCATACCAAGGCATGAAGAAACTCCATTTTGCACCGGCGTTCCATGCTTCGTCAATACCTGCGGTAGCTGTATTGTTCTTGGCATCAGTTCCGCACTCAGCCAGAGCGATGAGTTTACCAGGATAGCGTGCCTGAATCTCCTTGAACTCCTGAGCCTGCTTGGCAGCATCATAACCGTAGAGGTCGCGACCGATGATATCTACATACTTGTCGCCGGGATACCAGTCGGCATCATTGTCATAGGTATTGGCATCGCCATTGTAGTTCTGTGTAGTCCAAGCCCAAATCAGGTTGTGGATTCCCTTGTTCTGGAAGTAATCAAACATGGTCTGCCAAAGCTTTTTGTAAGTTTCAGCACCATCATATCCCCACCAGAACCAGGACTTGCCCCAGCTGGCACCAGATTTCAGACAGGCATTACCGGCAGCCTCATGGAAAGGACGCCAAACGGCAACAACGCCTGCATCCTGCAACTTCTGCAGAACTTCCACCACCTTGTCCATCTCCTGATAGAACCATTTGTTCTCCCAAGAGCCAGCAGTAAATACGTTGGCTGCCTTAAAGGTGGTTTCGGATGGGGTGCAGGTCACACCGCTACCATCTGTTCCCGGAGTGGTGTTTTCTGTCTTAGGCACGTTGAAGTGCCACATCAGCGATACCAGTCCGCCCTGGTCTGCCCAGTTGGTAACAGGGGTGATGTCGTTATAGTTGATCCATTCCTTGGAACCCTGCTTAGGAACATAGATATGGATAAAATCATAGCAGTTCATGGCAGGATATTTACCTGTAGCCTGATAAATCTTATCTGCTTCCTGTGTGTTCCAATTGACGTTGGCGATGACCGAAGAGATGGTCTTGCTGCCATAATTCAGCTGCAGATATTTGTAGAGACGCTTGGTCTTTTCTGTAGCTGAAGGGTCGGCGAGATTCACATTGCCTACTTCGCTTTCGTGATAGATAGAGAAGGAGATGTTGTTGATGTCGTTGATGTCGTAGGTTTCGAAAGCACCATAGTCTTCCAGACCCGTCATCACGAATCCCACTTTACCATCTGCAGAGTGTGTGATTTTAGAAACTGGAGCCTGTCCGTCTGCTGTCAGATCCCAGACTTGTGATGTACCATTCTTTAGGTTGATGGTCAGCTTGTCTCCTTTCGTTTGTGCCAAGGCAGTGAATGAAATCATTACTGCTAGGAGTGAGAGTAATAGTTTTTTCATTGTCTTGCTACTTTTATGGATTTGTTATTGATTTTGATAATATAGACCCCATGTGTCAATTCACTGAGATTGATGATGGTCTTGTCGCCAGCTGTGATAGGAGAGAGTTTGATGTTCTTCCCATCCAGTGCGAAGGCGCTTACCTTGTTGTTGGTACCATCCACGATGATACGGTCACCTTCGAAGGCAAACTTGTTGTTGGTTTCTACCTGCTTGATGCCTGTCGTTGTACCATAAGTGAAGGTGGAAACCTTCCATAGTTCGTAACTGGCAGTAGTAGCTGTAGATTTTACAGTCATCTTATCATTTCCGAAGGTTACTTCCGGTAGAGTGCTCAGTGCAAACTCTATCTTGCTACCATCGTTGAATGATACGAACAGCGACTTGCCGTCTGCAGCTTTGGCAGAGATGCAGCTCAGAGCTATCAGTAAGGATAATGCTATTTTCTTCATATCGGGTTGATGTTTTGGTTTTAATTAAAAATGTGGCGCAGTTGATCTAACTACGCCACAAATTTACGAATTATATTTCACATAAATGCGTTTTTTATGTTAAATATCACTTATGGGAGGATAACAATCTTGTTTGCTTTCCCTAAGTCACCTTGGATAATGAATGCAGTGTCGCTCCAACCGTCAGAAACATTGTTGATGGCATTCATCATTTTGTCATCAAATTCTTGTACAAGCTGAGCTTCTGTTCCGTTCCAGTCTGCAATTGTATAAAGACCCGCCCAATTTGCGTCATTGATTTGAACTTGTCCTGTAACACTTGCATCCTTATAAATTATCAACTTAGAACCCTTCTTTACGCCAAGTTTAATAAGATCTGCTTTGTTGAGACGGAATTTACCTGTACCATCGCCCCAACTGAACACAAATGGATAGGTAATGGCTGTGCCAGCTTCATTTTTGGCAAAGTCAGCTATGTCTTTCTCTGCAGGAACCACCTTGAACTCGGGACCCTCAATCTTGTTGCCGTCTGGGTCTTCCATCACGATCTTGTATGTACCTACTTCTGCTGTGGCAGGAACCTGGCAGACAATCTCTGTGTTGGTGCGAGATGTATAGCGGTTTACCTTGTAAGAACCGATGTAGAGGTTCTGGATGTTCTGGAAGTTCTTGCCAGTGATGGTGATGGTTGAACCTGCGATAGCCTCACCTGGTGTAACAGATGCAATAGCTGGATCTGTTGCTGCCTTAATGCTCAATTGACCATCGATGTTGACAGTAGTACCATTCTTCAGGTTGAGCTTGAAGCCTGAACCGGCGCAGGCTGCAGGAACTGTTACTGCGATAGCATTGGCTGTACCCTTGAAATCATCTACTGTCATGTCTACATCGCCAGGGAAGGTGATGCTCTTCACGAGGTCGAGATCTGTACCTTTGATGATGGTCTTCTCGCCAGCTGTGATGGCTGCAGGAGCGCAAGCGGTAACGGTTGGCTTAACCAATTTATAGGCTACTGTTACAGTCTTACCATTATCAAGACTCAAAGTGATGTCGCCTTCCTGTGCATCCTCTGGTACTGTAGAAGTAACCTTTGTTGTCTCAACCTTGTTAAGCTTAGATTCCTTGGCGTTAGGGAATGCGATACCTGTAATCAGATCCATATCCTTACCGCTGATAGTTATCTCTTCACCATTCTTGATAGGGGAAGGAGTTGCAACGAGCTGACTAGGAACTACGGTTGTAATCTCACCGAAAGAAATTCTTATACCGCTTTTTGTTACAGCTGTAATTTCACCGTCTGCTACCTTTGAAGAGATAACGAAGGTAATCTCAGAAGCTGTTTGTGACTTGAAGTCAGCTGCTTCTACGGTTGCACCATTCAACTCAATACTTGCAATCTGGTCAAGTGAAGTACCTCTGAGGACCTCTGTTTCACCAGCCTTGATGAGAGACTTACCGATAGCATTGTTTGCATCGATTTCAGGAGCATTGATACTTAAAGCACCTTCAGAATACATATAGTTGTTTCCATCGCTAATCTGGAATCTGCCTTCTCCTGCTTCTGCTGGGATAACCAACTGAATCTGATAGCGTGTCTGAGATTTAAAACTCTCGGCATCCATAGTGTAGCCATTAGCAAAAATAACAGATGTAATGTTGTTGAGGTAATCACCTTCGAGGGTGAGGACGTCTCCAACGCTACCAGCGACTCGTCGTCCGCACGCATACGCGTAGAAACCTGTGAATTTCAAATTCTCAATGTATGTGATTGGGGTAAGTGTCTTGATTTCACCATTCTTGGCGGTCTTCAATGTAACAATACCTGGTTCACATTTTTCTGCAGGAACTTCAATATTGATTTCTGAGTTTTTTCCTGATGTAACAACATTAATGCTGGTAATAGCTTCTGCACCAGGAAGATCTATTTCTGTAATTTGGTCAAGATTGGCTCCCTTGAAAGTAAGGACACCCCCACGGAGTACAGGGTTTGGACCGTATGATAATACAGATATTTCATTGCCATACTGGTCGGTGTTCAAGTCATCACGGTCGCATGATGTGAACGCAAATGTACTGCATATCAGTAGCAGAACCAACCAGAGGAAAGATTTATTATGTCTTTTCATAATGATTGACGTTTATTGTTTTTGTTTGTTTGCAGTGCTGGCAGTTGGATGACTGCCAGCATCAGCAAATTTTATTCATTGATAGGGCAAACACGAATGTTATCAACGCAAATTGTTGGTGAGCATTCTACAGTAGCCTCTTTGTATGGTCCTGTATAGAGGAACATGGTCATACCTGTGAGATTCTCAAACTTCAAACCACCCAATTTGTTTCCATATCTGTCGTATGCAAATTCTGATAATGGAATAGAAACAGTCTGCCAGTTTCCTGAAGTGCTGAATGTGTTGTTGGTTGCTCCATACCATGGAGTCCAAAGTGCACGTGGAAACTTGTCATCTGCAAGATAGTTGTTGTTGCCTGTTGAGTATGTTACCTGGTCGTTACCGGTAAAATATACCTGTAATGACAAGCCTGTCCAATCATTAGGAATGTTAACCTCAAACTTCACTTGCATGTTGTCAACATCATCCCATTTCATCAGCGAGTTCAACTCAGGATAACCTGCAGCTGGCTCTGGCCAGTAGTTGAATGAGTATTCATCTTCAGCCCATGAATCGAAATTAACGGTCTTGCCTCCTAAGTAGTAGTAATTTCCGTCAAGAGGCTGAACTCCTTCAACATCATTCCTCATACGGTTACCATTTTGAATTCCATCACGCCAGCCATGACCTGTTGCTATTGCGTCATCTCCGTCATTATCCCAGTCGAAGAGTATGCAGCGGTCGTCACGGAAATAGAACTTAGACTTACCTTTTCCATACATGCTTTCTACTGTGACAAATCCTTTCTGTGCACCTTCTGGTACCACAAAAGTAACGGCACTCTTGGAAATGCTCTTGAAATCTGTAACATCTACGTTGCCTGGGAATGTGATTTTAAGATGAGCATTCTCGTAATCCAGCAGGTAGTCACCTTTCAGGGTTACGGTTTCGCCATCTTTTGCAAACTCATTGCTCAATGATGTTACCACCGGTTCTGGTACGAGCGTCTTGAAGTTATATTCAGTACACTCACCATCCTTGTTGTACATGTAGATCTTATTGGTAGGATTGTCAGTAAGAGTCTTTGGTACATCTACAATCAAGGTATGGTCTGTAATCATACTTGTATTCAAAATAGCCTGCTGGTCGTTGAAGAGCATTTTTGTTATACTTCTCAAGTTGTTACCGACCAGGCAGATACTTGTACCCATGTATGCTCCAGTTAACATGGAATCTTTCTTGGTTACATCGCACAGGCGAACGTAATCAATAGAAGGAGTTCCACCAGCTATTTCATATTTGTCAGGCTCATCCACACAACTTGTGATACTGAGACCTGTAAAAGCTGTAGCTCCAAGAAGCATGATACTTAATATTTTATTATTTAGCTTCATAATTGTTCTATTTTTGAGGTTTCTTATATTAATAAGTAAACTGAGAAATGTCAACATGCTGTGGTGCCTCCAGCAAATGAGGGTTCATGGTTGCATCTTCTGTAGGGAATGGGATGGTAAAACTGCTCATCTGAACGTTCTGATGCTTACCAGGATCATCATTGTATCTTACATCGCTGTTCAAGTTCCAAGGACCATCATAGCTACCCTTGTTGTACCATGTCTCATAGAGCGCATTCAGACCATAATACTCATTTCTCTTCTGTGCGTTCAACTCAGCAATTGTTGCATCAGGATCGAAGTAGTATCTGCGTACGTAATCATACCAGCGATCGCCCTCAAGTGCTAACTCCAATCTGCGCTCCTTCCATACATCTTCGAAACTGATAGATGTTGGGCGTTCGTATGTAGATACCGCACGGTTGCGAACTTTGTAGAATGCATCAATGGCAGATGCATCTGTTGTTGAGCCTGCATTACCAATCTTGGCTTCTGCATAGATGAGATAAACATCTGCAAGACGTAACAGCTGAGTATAGTTACCATAAGCCATCACATCAAAGTCGCAGCCTATATGCAAGTTATGGTCGGCTTTATCACCAACAAGATGTTTTGCACATTGTGCTCCTGTTGGAGTCTGGAGTTCACCATTGCCTTGATGCTTCTCATAACCTTTATATACATGCTTCAAGAAGTCGAAACCACCGCAGTCTGTGTAGAAATAATCATATTTGTCACCAGCCATGATCATGGTAGCCTTACGGCGGATGTCGGTGTTGTTTCTAGTCTGGCTTGTTGGATTATCTCCGAAAGCTTCTATCAGGTCTACTGATGGACCAGCCCATCCTCCCCAGTTGTTACCTGTTTCATCGAAACCCGAAATAGCGAGGTCACTTTGAAGTGAGTTTTGAGATGTCCAAGGGTCACGTGTGGCACGCCAGTGCCATGCGATGAGTGATTCAGGACCTTTGTATGCGCTGTAGAACATTGCTGGGAAATTGGCTGCAGGTTCCAAACTTCTGCCACTATTGTCTATAACATCCTTTGCATATTTGGCAGCGTTGTCAAGATCTTCCTGGTTGCGCTGGTGATTGGTGGTCTTGATATATGCCACACTTCCCTGTTCGTAAGTTGTAGTTGCTGGATCGAAACCAGACTTTGTCAGGTAAACCTTGGCAAGCAAGCCTTCTGCGCTGTATTTATCAATACGTCCAAGACCTGTAGGATCTTTTTCCGGTAACAGTTCAATGGCTTTTTTCAAGGTCATGATGATGTAATCGTATACATCCTCTATTTTGGCCTTATACTGGTCATTGTATGTACCAGCACCGATAATGTCTGTGTTGTTATGGATGATTGGCACTGCACCGAATGTACGTACAAGATAGAAGTATGCCATAGCTTTCCATGTCAGGCATTCTCCCATACATGCACTCTTAACGCTTGCGCTTGCGTTGGCACCTTTCAGTTTATCATAAATGGTGTTGGCGTAGGCATTGACTGTCCAAAGTGAATAAGACATATCTTTCAGGTTGGCATTATTGGCAGATACGTTACAGTTCCAGTATTGAGTATCTTCACTTCCCCACCAATAATAGTTTCCTGACATAACTTCACCAACTTTGAAGAAACCTCTTTGGAAATCATACCATGGCATACTGTACAGAGAATTGGCGCCTTGATAGCACTCTGCATCACCATTATAGAACGTGTCTGCATTGTAGTTGGAATTGTCTGGCTGATCCAGAAAGTCCCCGCAAGAAGACAAGCTGAGACCCAAGACGAATGCGCAAACGGCCGTTTTATATATATTGTATTTTTTCATAATTGTTTATTCTTTTGTTATTTAATTAGAAAGCAAGGTTGATACCGAAAGAATATACCGTTGGTGAAGGATAACGTCCGTTATCTACACCGAAGCTGTATCCCTGTGAATCGGATGTACTTGCACCTACTTCTGGATCATAACCGTCGTAACCGGTAATAGTGAAGAGGTTCTGTATATTTGCATATACTCTCAAACTCTCAATATGAAGGTATCTTGCATACTTTTTAGGCAATGTATAACCTAAAGTGATATTCTTCATTCTCAAGTATGATCCATCTTCAACATATCTGTCACTGATAACGCTAGAGTTTCCGGCTGGGTCACCGATAGCAAGACGTGGAATGTTGGTTCCTGCGTTTACTACATAAATGTTGTCTACGTCATCATACCAGTTGTATACGGTATTGGCATTGTTGCCTTTATAACCATTACTGTAGTCCTTGTTCGGATCAATTGGAGCCAGTACGGCATGATTCTTGACACTTGCACTCTGGTTTACCCAGGCATTGTTCATCTTGCTCATGCTGATATTCAGGTAGTTCATAACCTTGTTTCCTACAGAACCGCTGACGAACAATGTCAGGTCGAAGTCCTTATAACGGAATGTGTTGGTCCAACCAAATGTATATTTAGGCTGTGGATTACCGATGTAAGTCTTGTCGTAATCGTCGATAACTCCATCAGGCTTTCCGTCAGGACCTGAAATATCCTTAAACTTGATATCGCCTGGCCATACGGTTGTTCCCTTATTCAGGGCTCCTTCCTTGTAGCTCTTAGGCTTAGGAGAGTTTTTGATATCTTCAAAATCCTTGTATACGCCATCGGTCTGATATCCCCAGAATTGATAGAGAGGTTTGCCGATGTTACTTACACAGACCACGTCGTTCCACTGGCCATAGCCAATGATGTTGGCATTGGTTGTGCCGCTGAGACCTACCAGTTTGTTCTTGTTCCAAGAAATGTTGAACTCTGTATCCCAAGAGAAGTTCTTGTTAGCAATAGGATGAGCGTTTACTGCCAACTCGAAACCGGTGTTCTTGATCTTACCGTAGTTACCCCAAGGTGCATTAAGACGTGAAGAACCATTGCCTTGAGTACCCATATATGAAGGCAACTGTAAAGGCATCAGCATATCGTTGGAAACCTTGTTGTACCAGTCGAGAGTGAAACCAATCTTATCATTGAAGAGTCCAAGATCGAGACCGATATTGGTCTGTTCCTGAGTTTCCCACTTGATAGAAGTGTTTGGAATATTGGTAGGACGGTATGCTACGCTTGTTTGACCAACAAGGAACTTGGTTACGGTAGTACCCCATTTGTAAGCACCGATATTGGCATTACCAGTCTGACCCCAGCCAATACGAATCTTACCATTGCTCAACCATTTACCTGCGATGCTCTTGATAAACTTCTCGTTAGAGAAACGCCAGCTTGCTGCAAATGAGTGGAATGAAGCCCAACGGTTTTCAGGACCGAAGTTCGAACTTCCGTCACGACGGAATGTATATGTTGCTAAATAACGGTCATCGTAGTTGTATGTCTCACGTGTAAAGAATGATGACATTGTTGTAACACCAAAACCAGACTTGATACTAGGAGTGCTGGAACCCAAAGATGGCAAATGGATCATATTGTTTGGCAAATTAGAGTTTGACTGATAGGTATAATCCCAGTCACTACGCCAAGCTTCCTGACCCAGCATGGCTGTGAAAGAATGCTTTTTGATACTTCCATTATAAGTAATGTAGTTTTTAAACTGCCAATACTTGCTTGTATTCTTCTGCCAACTTGCAAAGTTTGTGTCCTGGTTCCAGTTGCCTAAGTGCATAGTAGGTGTAAAGACCTCTGCATCACTCCATGACAAGTCGTAACCCAACTCTGTATGCCAGGTGAGGTTCTTTATAGGAGTAATGTCTGCAAAAATGTTACCGGTCAGCTTGTTGCGCTTCATGGTGATATCCTTGCTCAAAGCCTGTGCAATAGGGTTTGGTGAAGACCAGCCGTCACGTACTACAGATGTGTAGTTTCCGTCTACATCGTAGATGGCAATATCTGGTGGTGTGGTCAATGCGTATGTAATAACACCTTCTGTACCATCAGCATGGAGCAGGCGCTCCTTGGTTCTTGTGTATGTAGTATTCATACCTATCTTGAACCATTTCTTCAGTTGAGCGTCCAGATTGGCACGTACGTTCAAACGCTTGAAGTTAGAACCGATGATAGTACCATCCTGATCCATCATACCGCCACTAACATAGTACTTAACCTTCTCTGTACCACCTTGTGCAGCAACCTGATGCTGGTGCTGGAAAGCTGTGCGGAATACAGCGTCCTGCCAGTTGGTTCCTCGACCCAAGATAGATGGGTCTGAGAAATCAGGACGTGCCTGATCCTGTGAAATCCATCCGTTGTTTACAAAATCATTATAATATTCTGAGAATTCACGAAGATTCAGAATGTCAATACGCTTTCCCTGGTATTGCCATGCAGCCATGCCGTCGTATGTAAATTTTGCTTCTCCAATCTTACCCCGTTTGGTTGTGATAAGTACAACACCATTTGCACCCTGGGCACCATAGATGGCTGTAGCAGAAGCATCCTTCAGAATTTCCATACTGACGATATCGGCAGGGTTGATAGTTGACATTGGTGATACGGTAGAAACAGAACCGTTTCCTAAGGCATCTCCCAAACCTAATGAACCGCCGCTTGAACCGCCGCCCTGGAAGATAACACCATCAATGACATAAAGTGGTTCTGCACCGGCATTGATTGTTGACTGTCCGCGAACTCGGATTGAGGTAGAAGAACCTGGAGCACCTGAAGTCGCTACAGATGTGACACCGGCAACGCGACCTTGGAAACTCTGGTCTAAGTTTGTGATAATAGAACCTTTAATCTGATCTTCTCCCATAGAAACTGATGCTCCTGAGATATCGCTCTTCTTCATGGTACCATAACCTACAACTACCACCTCGTCAAGACTGTTGTTGTCTTCTACCAAAGTGATGTCGTACTTGCTTTGGCCTCCTACTTTGAAAGTTTTGGTAACATAGCCTACGTAAGTTACCTCTACAGTCTGTCCGGCACCTACATTCAGTGTGTAGTTACCATCAAAGTCTGTCACTGCGGCATTTTTTGTGCCTTTCACTTTTACTGTTGCACCGATGATAGGACCCATTGCATCGGATACGTTACCAGTAATCTTCTTGGTCTGTTGCACAGCCTGATTCGTTGTGATCTGGGCTGCGAAAGTTTGCTGAGGGGAGATGCCGAGAAGACTCAGGGCAGCTACACTAGCAAGCAACTTTTCTCTACTTTTAAAGTTCATACAATTTTTGTTAGTTGGTTAAAACAATACTGCGTTAAATTAATATTTAATCGTCTGTAAATCAATAACTTATATTAAGAAATGCTTATGAAAACTTAA
>ENA-UEOL01001517-UEOL01001517.1-human-gut-metagenome-genome-assembly--contig:-NODE-1517-length-14674-cov-4.406727_pt1 | contig 14674 bp, 10 predicted proteins | sample MGYA00242884_ERZ507884 | MGnify/ENA primary metagenome ERZ507884 (study PRJEB26167, sample SAMN06115417) | human gut metagenome | host: Homo sapiens | place: China:Chongqing | collected 2015-03-06... | reverse complement strand
ATAGGATATTCAGGCATTCCCGTTTGTCATTATCAACTCATTCCTGTTTATTTCTGTCCTCCTACAGAAGCATTTTGCTTCATGCGTTTCTGCTCTTCAATCAGCTGCATGTTCTCCTTCGCCTTTGTAAGGAAATCCTTCACCAAAGTATTCTCTTTAAAAGACAAGGGAGCAGTTCTCATGATGTCCTCAATCTGCGGAGTCATCACCGGATAGGGCAGTGTGCTGCACATCATCATGAATACACTGGGGCCCAGCACATTCTCAAAGTTATCTACAATGAACTGCCGGACGTAGTCGTTCATCTCCTTCACAAGTGCTTCGCCTTCCTTTGCCAACTGCCCATGCACGTCATCCAGATTGGCACCGTCCAGCACCATACGCGCCTCTTTCCGTTCCAGCTCCTCTATCTTCACTTCCAGGGAATTGCGCTTGTCTATGAACTCGTACAGTTTGTCATTCAAAGGAGTCCCTTTGGCAATCAACTGAGTATTGGAGATGGAAACCACGATTTTGCCGTCTTCCAGCACCAAAGGCATAATGCCCTCGTGGTCCATATAAAGAGTCACCATCATCACGGAATCGGCCCGGCCTTTCATCTTGAAATGCCCATGGATAACCTCTGCCGAGTCGACGTTCACCCATTGCCCGTCCCGAAGCGTCTTGAGGAACAACATCTTTCCGTCAAGGCTGGTTACCGAGGAACTGCCCTCTATCTTATACTTGCGGTTGCAAGAAGTAAAGAGCACAAGCAGGAGCAAAAAGGGTAAAATGCGGTTCACACTCATTCTAATCATGCAAGAAACGATTTTTGAATTACACCCAGCAAAGGTATTAATATTCCTTATAAACCGAATAGAAAGAAAGGATTTTTCATTCGGTTTACGTATTTTTGCACAATTATAAATCATAAAAATAGAGAAAATATACATGTCAACCTATGCACCTTTTGCCAAACCGCTCTATGTAATGCTGAAACCGGTAGGTGCGGTATGCAATCTGGCATGCGATTATTGCTATTATCTGGAGAAATCCAAACTATATAGAGACAACCCCAAGCATGTGATGAGCGAGGAACTGCTGGAAAAGTTCATCGAGGAGTACATCAACTCGCAGACCATGCCCCAGGTTCTGTTCACCTGGCATGGCGGAGAGACGCTGATGCGTCCGCTCTCTTTCTACAAACGTGCCATGGAGCTGCAAAAGAAATATGCCAACGGACGCACCATAGACAACTGCATACAGACCAACGGCACGTTGCTGACCGATGAATGGTGCCGGTTTTTCAAAGAAAACAACTGGCTGGTGGGTGTCTCCATAGACGGGCCTCAGGAGTTCCATGACGAATACCGGAAGAACAAGCAGGGCAAGCCCTCTTTCGTCAAGGTGATGCAGGGCATCAACCTGCTGAAAAAGCACGGTGTGGAATGGAACGGAATGGCAGTGGTCAATGACTACAACGCCGACTATCCGCTGGACTTCTATAATTTCTTCAAGGAGATAGGATGCCATTACATCCAGTTTGCCCCCATCGTGGAGCGCATTGCCCCTCATGGGGACGGACGCCATCTTGCCTCCCTGGCAGACAAGGAAAAGAGCACGCAGCTGGCAGACTTTTCCGTCACGCCGGAACAATGGGGAGACTTCCTATGCGCCTTGTTCGACGAATGGGTAAAGCAGGACGTGGGTACTTACTACATACAGTTATTCGACTCTACCCTTGCCAACTGGATAGGCGAACAACCGGGTGTATGTTCCATGGCAAAGACTTGCGGCCATGCAGGCGTCATGGAGTTCAACGGAGACGTATATGCGTGCGACCATTTTGTTTTCCCCGAATATAAACTGGGCAACATCCATCAGAATACACTGGTGGAGATGATGTACGGAGAACGGCAACAAGCCTTCGGACTGATGAAGCAACAATCTCTCCCCACCCAATGCAGGGAGTGCGAATGGCTGTTTGCCTGCAACGGCGAATGTCCAAAGAACCGTTTTGCACGTACAGCCGACGGAGAGCCGGGACTGAATTACCTTTGTGCAGGATATCATAAGTTCTTCAGTCACGCAGCCCCATACATGGACTTTATGAAGAACGAACTGATGAACCGGCGTCCGCCTGCAAACATTATGGAAGCAATAAGAAACAATGCCATAAAGCCATAAGCCCACAAGCGATGACAATGAAATTCAAAGACATTACTTAATAATTGATTATATGAAGATTACATTTAAGAAAGGTTTGCTTGCGGCCATTGCCGCACTGACAGTCTGCTCTGCGCGTGCAGACGAAGGAATGTGGTTGTTGCAACTGATGAAGCAGCAGAACTCCATCGACATGATGAAAAAGCAAGGACTGAAGCTGGAGGCTGACGACCTTTATAATCCCAACGGCGTGTCACTGAAAGATGCTGTAGGTATCTTTGGCGGTGGCTGTACCGGCGAAATCATCTCTCCGGAAGGACTGATTCTGACCAATCACCATTGCGGATACGGTGCCATACAGCAGCACAGCAGCGTGGAACACGATTATCTGACAGATGGTTTCTGGGCCATGAACCGCAGTGAAGAACTGCCCACCCCGGGATTGAAATTCCGTTTCGTGCACCGCATTGTAGACATCACCGACCTTGTCAACGCTAAAATAAAGGCAGGCGAAGTGACGGAAATCGATGCACTGACTTCCCCGTTCCTCAACAAACTGGCAAAAGAGGAACTGGAGAAGAGCGATTTGAAGGGTAAACCGGGCATTGAAGTGCGCGCACTCCCCTTCTATGCAGGAAACAAATTCTATATGTTCTATTATAAGGTATACAGCGACGTGCGTATGGTTGCCGCTCCTCCCTCCTCGGTAGGTAAGTTTGGCGGTGAGACCGACAACTGGATGTGGCCGCGCCACACGGGCGACTTCTCCATGTTCCGTATCTATGCCGATGCCAACGGAGAGCCGGCTGAATACAGTGAAAGCAACGTACCCCTGAAAACCCCGAAGTTCCTGCCCATCTCCATCAAAGGTCTGAACGAAGGTGACTACGCCATGATTATGGGCTTCCCCGGCAGCACAGAACGTTACCTCACCCAGAGCGAAGTGAAGCAACGCATGAACGCCGTGAATCAGGCAATGATTGATATGCGCGGCGTACGCCTCGAAGTGCTGCGCAAGTATATGGATGCCAGTGACAAGACCCGCATCCAGTATGCCAGCAAGTTTGCCGGAAGCAGTAACTACTGGAAGAACTCCATCGGTATGAACAAGGCAATCATCGACAATGACGTGTTGGGCGCCAAAGCCGAAATCGAGAAAAAGTATGCCGCCTTTGCCCAAGGAAAACCCGAATACGAGGGTGTGGTAGAGAAAATTGATGCCATCATCGAGAAAAGCACCCCCACGCTGCGCCAGCTCTACTATACCAACGAAGCATTGCGCGGTGCTATCGAATTCGGCAGTACCTACCTTATCATGGATAACATAAAGAAAGCGCTCGAAGAGAAGAACGACTCATTGCTGCAAGCTTCGAAGAAGCAGTTGGAAAATGCATACGATGGTATCCACAATAAAGACTACGACCACGAAGTGGACCGCGCCGTAGCCAAAGCCATCCTGCCCGCCCTTGCCAAGGCACTGAACGCCGACGAGCTGCCCTCCTTCTACCAAACCATCAACGGAGAGTTCAAGGGCGACTACAACACATACGTAGACAACATTTACGACAACTCCATCCTCTCCAACCGCAAGAACCTGGATAAATTCCTGGCAAAGCCCACCGTGAAAGCCATCGAGAAAGACCCTGCTACGGCTTACTCGCGCTCCAAGAACGAAAAGCTGCAGGAACTCGGAAAGCAATACATGGAACTGGAAAGCGGAATGGAACTGCTCCACAAGGCCTACATCCGTGGCTTGGGTGAAATGAAACAGCCCGTCCCCTCCTATCCGGATGCCAACTTCACCATGCGTCTGACCTATGGTAATGTAAAATCATACAGCCCACGCGATGCCGTACACTACGACTACTATACCACTACCGACGGTATCCTTGAAAAAGAGAATCCCGAAGACCGTGAATTCGTGGTACCCGCCAAGCTGAAAGAACTGATTCAAAAGAAAGACTTCGGACGCTACGCCATGGCAGACGGCACCATGCCGGTTTGCTTCCTCACGACGAACGACATCACCGGCGGTAACTCCGGCAGCCCCGTCATCAATGGCGAAGGACAGCTCATCGGTACTGCTTTCGACGGCAACTGGGAATCTCTGAGCGGTGACATCAACTTCAACAATGACCTGCAGCGTTGCATTGCACTGGATATACGCTACGTGCTCTTCATCCTCGACAAACTGGGCAATTGCAGTCATCTGATAAAAGAAATGAACATTATAGAATAAATTAAAGCCTCTGAGAGATTACCTCCCATACTGAATGGCATTCAGTCGTATAGTGAATGCCATTCAGTCGTATACTTAACCCTATTCAGTCGTATACTGAATAGCCCCCCTCTCAGATGCTCTTCTAACGCACATCACCATGAAAAGAATCCTATTATCATTATTCATTACATCTTCTGTCCTTGCCGCACACGCCGACGAAGGTATGTGGATGCTCACCGACCTGCAAAAGCAGAACGAAGTAGCCATGACGGAACTCGGACTGCTCATCCCCACCAACCAAATCTACAATCCCGACGGCATTGCCCTGAAGGATGCCGTGGTGCATTTCGGCGGTGGCTGTACCGGCGAAGTCATCTCTGCCGAAGGCCTGGTACTGACCAACCACCACTGCGGCTATGGCGCCATACAGCAACACAGCTCGGTGGAACACGACTACCTGACCGACGGTTTCTGGGCTATGTCCCGCGAAGAGGAGCTTCCCTGCAAGGGACTCACCGTCACCTACATCGACCGGATACTGGACGTGACAGACTACGTAAACGAACAACTGAAAACCGACGACGACCCGAACGGCACCAATTATCTGTCTCCCAAATACCTGAAGACAGTAGCCGACCGCTTCGCCAAGTCCGAAGGCATCGCCCTGATACCCGGCCGCAAGCTGGAACTGAAAGCCTTCTACGGTGGAAACAGATACTATCTGTTCGTAAAGACCACCTATAGCGACATCCGCATGGTAGGCGCTCCCCCCTCCTCCATCGGCAAGTTCGGCGCAGACACCGACAACTGGATGTGGCCCCGCCACACGGGAGATTTCTCCATCTTCCGCATCTATGCCGACAAAGACGGGAAACCCGCCGCTTACAGCAAAGACAACGTTCCCCTAAAAGTGAAGAAACATCTCACCATCAGCCTTGACGGCTATCGCAAGGGCGACTTTACCTTCGTCATGGGATTCCCCGGACGCAACTGGCGCTACATGATTTCCGACGAGGTGGAAGAGCGTATGCAAACCACCAACTTCATGCGCCACCACGTGCGCGATGTCCGCCAGAAAGCTCTGATGAAACAAATGTTGCAAGACGATGCCGTACGCATCCACTATGCCAGCAAGTATGCATCTTCTGCCAACTACTGGAAAAATGCCATTGGTATGAACGAAGGTCTCGTCCGTCTGAAAGTATTGGACACCAAACGTGCACAGCAAGAGGCACTCCTGGCACGCGGACGCTCGCTGAACGACAATAGCTATCAGCAGGCATTCGACCAGATACGCGCCATCGTAAAGCAACGCCGTCCAGCCCTCTACCACCAGCAAGCCATTCAGGAAGCACTGGTGACGGGACTCGATTTCATGCGTATCCCCAGTACCGCAAGACTGGTGTCTGCCTTGAAGAACAAGGACAAGAAACAGATTGCAGCAGCTAAAGACAGCCTTCAGAAGGCAGCCGACCGCTACTTCGCCTCTGTCCCCTTCCCCGAAGTGGAACGTATCGTTGGCAAGGAAATGCTGAAAATCTACATGAAGTATATCCCTGCCGAACAACGCATCGGTATTTTCCAAATCATAGACAAGCGTTTCAAGGGCAACAGCGACGCTTTCATCGACGCCTGCTTTGAACATTCCATCTTCGGCAACAAAGAGAACTTTGCCAAGTTCATCCGCAAGCCCAGCCTCTACAAGATTAATACAGACTGGATGGTCTTGCTGAAATATTCCATCACAGACGGCCTGCTTCAGACCTCCATTGCCATGATGGATGCCAATAAAAACTACAATGCCGCCCACAAGGTATGGGTAAAGGGAATGATGGACATGAAGCTTGCCAACGGCCAGCCCATCTATCCGGATGCCAACTCCACCTTGCGCCTGACCTACGGTCAAGTGCTCCCCTACGCTCCGGCAGACGGTGTGAAATATGATTACTACACCACTCTGAAAGGAGCTATGGAGAAGGAAGATCCCGACAATTGGGAGTTTGTAGTCCCCGCCAAACTGAAACAGCTGTATCAGGCAAAGGATTTCGGACGTTATGCCATGCCGAACGGCGAAATGCCCATCTGCTTCATTGTCAACACAGACAATACCGGTGGAAACTCCGGCAGCCCAGTGTTCAATGCCAAAGGAGAACTGATAGGTACCGGCTTTGACCGCAATTACGAAGGTCTGACTGGCGACATTGCCTTCCGTCCGTCCTCCCAACGAGCAGCATGTGTAGACATCCGCTACACCTTGTTCATCATCGACAAATACGCGGGAGCTTCGCATCTCATTGAAGAGATGACGATTAAATAATGATTTAGCGAACAAATCCTCCTCCTATTTTGTTATCATTACAAATAAATAAAAACAGAAAGGAAAAAATTATGGAAAAGTTTGAAGAATTGATACAATCAGAAAAGCCCGTTTTAGTTGATTTCTTTGCAACCTGGTGTGGCCCGTGCAAGGCCATGCATCCGGTACTGGAAGAACTCAAAAACGAAATAGGAGATGCTGCCCGTATCGCCAAAATAGATGTAGACCAGCACGAAGAGCTTGCTGCCCGCTACCGCATACAAGCAGTACCGACATTTATCGTATTTAAGAAAGGTGAAGCCGTATGGCGCCATTCGGGTGTCATCAGCGGTAAGGATTTGAAAGCCGTTATAGAACAAAACTCTTAACAAGAAGAAATGAAGAAGATTATAGCAATGGTTGCCCTCGTGTTTTCCTGCATGCTGGCCTATGCTCAAACAAACGGAGAAGTTATCGTCATGAACAAAGCCATGTTCATCAAGGATGTGTTCGACTATGAGAAATCCCAGGACTGGAAATACAAGGGAAACAAGCCTGCCATCATAGACTTATATGCCGACTGGTGCGGACCTTGCCGCATGGTGGCTCCCATTATGAAGGAACTGGCCAAAGAGTATGCCGATAAAATCGTTGTCTACAAAGTCAATGTGGATAAGGAAAAGGAACTGGCAGCGTTGTTCAATGCAACAAGCATCCCTCTTTTTGTATTCATCCCTATGAATGGAGAGCCTCAGCTCTTCCGCGGAGCAGCCGATAAGGCTACCTACAAAAAGGCGATTGACGACTTTTTACTGAAAACAGAATAGTTCATAATAGAAAGAAAAAACTCCTGACTACCTTTACAAAAAGGCAAGTCAGGAGTTTTTGTATCCTATTCACTCAAAACACGATAGGCATCTCTTTCCATTCTCCTCCGTGTAGTTCCATCACCGATTCATATCCAGCTTTCCTCAAGGCACACAAAGCTTCGGGACGTCCGTTGCTTATCCGTTCCGGATAGTGTGAATCACTGTTTACCTGCACACGTACACCCAAATCATGCAGGTAGGAGAAATACCGCTCATTGGGGTAAAAAGTACCCAGGTCATGATAGGCTTTGGTATTGACCTCTACCTGATAGCCGCGACGGGCAATATCTGCGAAATACACCCTAACCAGCTCATCATACCAAGGCTCGTCCAGCAATCCCAGGCGATAGCATGCTGCATTGTAGTGCATCTTATCGGCATGGCCCACAATATCAAAACCACCCAGCTCGAGCATCCTCGTCAACCTACCATAATAGAGACGGACCACATGCTCCAAGTCACCGCAGAAATGTCCGTCTACAATGGTCTTAAAGGTATCCGCAGGTACATCTACATCCACCACTTCCCCTTTGTCATTGTAGAGAAGATGTACAGAACCAATACGGTAGTCCAACGGCAACTCCCTGAAACGGGCGATGGACGGATTACTCGCTTCATTCAGATAATCAATCTCCAGACCGATATACAGTTCGATACGTCCGGCATACTTCTCCTTCAGACGATGGAATTCAGATAGATAGTCGTCCATGATATCCCACTCCATAGTCCATGCCGTAGAAAAAGGCAATGGAGCATGCGATGAAAAGCCATAAGATGTAAAACCTTCACTCAATGCAAAACGCACAAAGTCCTCCATGCCGGCACGCCCGTCACAATAAAGGCTATGGCTATGATAATTCGTCAGATTTCCCACTTTCTCAGTTCTAATTTTTAATTCTTAATTCTTAATTTTCAATTTCGAACTTCAGTTCGATTCTATCTCACTCAGCTCCAGCCAGCGCAATGTTTTTTCGTCAATCAAGTCCGACAATTCCGGCAAACGTTTCGACTTCTCCGTCAGTTCGTCCACAGACAAAGTACCGCTGCACAGAGCCTCTTCAATTGCATTCTTTTCGGTTTCCAGGTCAGCTATCTCCTGCTCCAATTGTTCAAACTCGCGTTTTTCCTTAAAAGACATGCGCCGTTTCTCGTTCAGACGCACCTTCGCCGTCTTGTCCTCCTGAGCCTTGGCGGCTTCTTTCTCTTTCTCCTTTTCCTGATGGACTTTCGCATCTTTCCAGTCGCGATATTGTGTATAGTTGCCGGGAAAGTCGCGGATGTCCCCTTGTCCGTTGAACACTAACAGATGGTCTACCACTTTGTCCATGAAATAACGGTCGTGGCTCACCACAATCACGCATCCTTTGAAATTCTGCAAATACTCTTCCAGCACATTCAGCGTCACAATATCGAGGTCATTGGTCGGCTCATCCAGCACCAGGAAGTTGGGATTGCGCATCAGGACCGTACACAGATAGAGGCGGCGGCGTTCTCCCCCACTCAGCTTGTAGACATAGCTGTGCTGTGTCTCGGGAGTAAACAGGAAATGTTGCAGGAATTGCGATGCCGTCAGCTTCTTGCCGTTGCCCAGTTCTATAACTTCGGCAATGTCCTGCACTACATCAATCACTTTCATCTGCTCGTCAAACTGCAAGCCGTCCTGCGAGTAGTAACCGAAGCGGACCGTCTCGCCAATGTCCAGCGTACCGCTGTCTGCCTGCTCCAACCCCATCAGTATCTTGATGAAGGTCGACTTGCCCGTACCGTTATTCCCTACGATACCCATCTTTTCGTAACGGGAGAAGATGTAGGAGAAATCATCCAGAATCTTCAAGTCACCAAAGGATTTGTACAGATGGTCTGCCTCGAATATCTTACTGCCTATATAAGAAGCCTTAACGTCCAGCTTTACATTGTCGTTGTTGAAACGCTGCTTAGCCACCTTCTCCAACTCGTAAAAGGCATCCTCCCGATAGCGTGCCTTGTGCCCGCGGGCTTGCGGCATGCGGCGCATCCATTCCAGCTCTGTGCGGTAGAGGTTATTGGCACGTTCTATCTCCACAGTCTTGGCCTCGATACGCTCTTGGCGCTTCTCCAGATAATAACTGTAATTGACTTTATACTGATAAATCTGCCGGTTGTCTATCTCTACGATTTCGGAGCATACCCGGTCGAGGAAATAACGGTCGTGCGTCACCATCAGCAAGCTGAGGTTATTCCGGCGGAGATATTCCTCCAGCCACTCCGTCATATCGAGGTCGAGGTGGTTGGTAGGCTCGTCCAGTATCAGCAAATCGGGTTCAGTGATAAGGGTATTGGCAAGTGCCACACGCTTCAACTGCCCGCCGGACAGATGTTTTACGTGCTGACTGAAATCACGTATTTTAAGTTGAGACAGAATCTGTTTCGCCTTCTGCTCGTACTCCCAAGCTTTTTCATGGTCCATACGCACCAGAATTTCGTCCAAGCCGGGATGCCCCTCCGTTTCCATGCAACGTTCATATTCCTTGATTAACTCGACAGTACTGTTGCCATGATGGAAGCACGCTTCGAGCACGGTCAGCTCTTCGGGATATTGCGGGTCTTGTTCCAGATAACCCACACGCAAATCACGACGGAAGGAAATGGTGCCATTGTCATACCCTTCCTTGCCGGAAAGGATATTGAGCAATGTCGTCTTGCCACTGCCGTTCTTGGCTATCAACCCGACACGCTGTCCCTCGGACAAGCCCAAAGAAATATTTTCGAATAGTACCAAGTCACCGAACGACTTGGTCAAGTTTTCCACCTGAAGAATTGAATTTACTGCTGCCAATGCTTTAATAGTTGAAAAATGAAAATTGAAAGTTGAAAATCACAGTACCGAGATGACCGGACCTTAGAACAAGGAGCTGTATATCTCCGGCAGATTCACTTTACCTCCTGCCTTTACTTTGCTCCAAACCAGCTTCATGGGGTCTATCCATTCACCGGTAGACGTGTTCAGCAATATGGGCGCTTCCCGGTTTCCGTCCACCAAGGTACGCCATTCCATACCGTCCACTTCATTGGCGAAAATAACACAAAGCGCGATGCCAAAAGCCAGCCATGCATCCTTCTTCTTAGGACCGATGTTGCTTTCTTCCATCATCTGCTGCATCTTGGCAATGTCTTCCTCGGCTCCCTGGAAATCCTTCTTCAACAATTCCTTTATAGTAGTATCCACCCACTCGTATGCTTCATTAATCTGGTAGATTTCCGAAAGGCGCACCGGAATTATCTCCGCTGGATACTTCACTCCATCCTTCCGCGTTTCCAGCGAAGCGATAATCTTCTCCGCTTCTGCAACCGGCTCTCCTTTCTTCACCGTAAACGAACATTCAAAGGCAACTTCATCCGCGCCCGTTATCCATAAATGGGAAGTATAGTACGCACCTTCTTCCTCGAACATCTCCTTACTATATGCACATTCCATCCGGCCTATCCTGACCGGAGTGGCAGCGGAGTTTTCCCGTAACTCTTGCTTCACGGAGTCCTTGCCATATGTAGCATTCCCTTTGAAAGCCGAAATGCGAAAATTACCGGTCCACTCATTGGGGTTATAAAAAAGGAAAGAGCCTTCCCCGTCCTCGAATTCATTCCAGTCTACCGGATAAGTCATGGAGAACCATGCCCCCGGAGAGATAAATTTCTTGCTTTGTTCCATATATAGACTAATCTTTGCAAAGACAGTTCACACCATCTCAGCTATTTCTCGCAAAGATAGTACAAACCGAATGCAAAATAAAATGAACTTGTTCATTTTTTATGCTGAGGTGCAGCCTATCTTCGGTTTTAGGGCAAAAGTAACATATTACCGCCGTTGATATGCAAACAAACGAAACAAAAAAACAGCCGATTCTCACGAACCGACTGTTCCAATCATCATCTATGAATGAAGACCATTAGAGCCTTCAATATCTTAACTATATCTTAAAATCCACATTTTGGGCGTAAAGATAATGAATTTGTATCACAAAATAAAATGCAATGAAAAATTAGTTTTGGGCACTGTCCCACCATACGGGTAAAGTCCATACGTCCTCGGCAGCATTCCAAAGTGCAATTGAAGTATCAGCTCCCGGAACAGTGGCACCGATAGCTTGCAGATTGGCCGTATTGTAGTTGAGTTCATGACTGCATTGCTGCCAACGACGGAACTGTTTACCTTGCGGAATATTCTTTTGGGCAGTAGCATCAACGCCATAGCGTGCAGGAATACCCCAGCCTAAGAAAAGCTCCGGATTAAAATCGTAGCGACGCATATCGTTCCAAATTTCCATGGAAAAATGCAATGCCAAACGCTTTTGAGTAAGAATCTTTCCCAAAGTAATATTCTCTTCAGTGCCGATACCATTGTTCAAATAGTTGTCAATGTCGGTTTGCGTCATAGGAGAGAACGAGGGGCATGCTTCCAAATTGGCATCTTCACGGCACCACACTTTCAATTTATCGTTCATACCGTCGATACTGGCTGCAATACCTTTCTTATAAGCATTAAAAGCCGCTCCTTTATTACCTTGGTTAAAGAGTACTTCAGCACGTATGAAACAAGCTTCGGCATAGGTTCCAATATAGGTGGGAGAAGACACGCGAGGATAGAAAGTTCCCGATTCGCGAGAGGCATCAGTGCCATCGCGACGATAAAGTAAATCAGGACGTCCTTGATAAGCTTTGCACTGACTGGTACACTCTACATAAATAGTGTCCCCCTTACGGGTAGAAGATTCACTGTCAATCCACCAACCTTTAGCTGCCGAGAAGTTCGAGCGCAACGGTCCGCCGGTAAGGCTGGGACTATCATTGCCAATCATGTCTACACCCATAGAACGACGCCAACCGTTTTTGAACTTCACCTCTGCGGGTGAATTACTTGATTGCTTCGAATATGCCCAAGGTAAAATCTTATCGGCACGCGGATCTTCTTGGTAGGCATATAGCCGGCATTCATGCCACATACAGAAAAGAGCGGTGAATAATCAACCGGTTCGTCCCATCCCAATACATCATGCGAATTATTGGCATCAATATGATTGAATACGGTATTGTCGGCATTGCTTTGCTGAGCCTTGTCAAGACAAGCCAAGATTTCTGCGGCATCGTATTTCCCTTCAAGATAACTGCCTTCACCCTTTTTAATAAGCTTGTTAATGTAACGTGCTTTAAGTAAGTATGCCAATTTAAGCCACTTGTCTACACTACCACCGTTCCAAATATCGCCTACAGCCAACGAAGCTGTCGCAGACCCTTGCTCTTTTTGGAACATCTCGATAGCGGTGTCAAGATCGGCCAAACAGCCCAAATAGATTGTTTTTCCGTCATTATAGGTAGGAGTAACACCGGCTTCAGCCTCACTCGACTTGTAAGGCATTTCTCCATAAAGGTCTGTCATAAGCATAAAACCATAGGCACGAATTACGCGAGCTGCACCCACATAATGCCAAGCCTCGGCTGCCGTAGCCTTGTCAATCAAAAATGGAATATTTACAGCAGCTCCACAGAACCACCATTGGTAGGGAGTGGTAACGGCACCGGTCTGAGGACTCCAATAAGACATGCTCCAATAAGTACCGCCGTCATAATAGCGTGTCCAATCGCCCATAGACATACTGGAACGCCAAGCAGCAAACTGAGTGGCACTGTTGGTATAAAATTCAATATGTGCCAATCGTGAATCATAGGTCGCATTTCCGGCTGTGGGATTTTCGGGATCGACATTTACATCGAGCCAGTCACTACACCCCGAGAACAAAGTCATAAGGGCACCCACACTACATAATATCATAGATTTGAATAATTTCATATTGCTTCTGTTTTTTAAGAGTTAGAAAGTAAGATTCAAGCCAAACGACATGGTAGAAGTGGCAGGTACACCGCAGTAGTCAAATCCTACTGATGATGAGCCACCTACACCCGCACCGGCGGCAGCCACTTCAGGATCACCGTCGTAATTGGTGATGAGCAATAGATTGGTAGCAGCTACCGATACCGAAGCACGCTTTACAAATCCAATCTTGGAAAGCCACGTTTTAGGAAACTCATAGCTCAATGAAACAGAACGCAAACGCAAAGAGTTGACATCGGTAATATAGTTGGCTGACTCCTTAGAATAATAGTTCTGATAGTAATCCTTAATGATGTTGTAGCCACTCATTTGTACTCCATTAAAAGTATAGGTTTTATCGGCTTCCCAAGTATTGGTCACTGGGTCACCATTGGCATTGACACCCGTTACAGTGAGAGAACGATTGCGTACATCGGCAGAGAACTGGCTCACACCGCTGTTATCCATAGCATATTGAGTACCGTTGACCACATCGCCACCTACACGGAATTCCCATAGCATATTGAAAGTAAAATTCTTCCAAGTAAGGGTGTTGTTCAATCCACCGGTAAACGATGACTCACGATTACCTACTGCTACAAGGGTTTTGTCATAAGTAGGCATACCGTTTTTGTCGAGTATCACCTCACCGGCGTCATTACGTTTCCATTTGGTACCGGCAATACCCATAAAATCTCCACCGCTGAACGAGGCTGCCTGCATACCGGCATATTGCACATCGGTAACATACATCACGCCCATACCTTCGGGAAGCCCGTCCAAAGTACCACGATTACCTGCCATGTTCAAGCCAATGTCCCATGTCCAGTCCTTAGTCTGTATGGGAGTTCCCGAAATAGAGAGTTCCATACCTTTGTTATACACATTGCCCGCATTGATACTCCAAAAGATGTAACCGGTAGATTGCGGACCGCGAGGAGCAAGAATCTGATTATATGAATCGTTGGTATAGTAAGCATAGTCTATGTGCAGGCGGTTTTTGAAGAAACTCAATTCCACGCCTATTTCGGTAGACTTGGTCATTTCCGGTTTCAGTTTGTCATTACCGCGTGTCCAAGTATTTCCCACACCTACCGTACCGTCAAGATAGGTACCCGTAGGCCATAAGGCAGTTTCCAATTCGTACACACCGGTATCTTTACCTACCTTGGCCCACGATGCACGCAATTTACCAAAGTTGAGCACACTGTCATCCAGCCAACCGAGTCGCTGCAAGGCTTCAGTAAATACGAATGAACCGCTTACCGAAGGATAGAAGTACGAACGGTTTTCAAGAGGAA
>ENA-UEOL01001390-UEOL01001390.1-human-gut-metagenome-genome-assembly--contig:-NODE-1390-length-15659-cov-25.624503_pt1 | contig 15659 bp, 10 predicted proteins | sample MGYA00242884_ERZ507884 | MGnify/ENA primary metagenome ERZ507884 (study PRJEB26167, sample SAMN06115417) | human gut metagenome | host: Homo sapiens | place: China:Chongqing | collected 2015-03-06... | reverse complement strand
TGTTCAGGAGATTAGGCGTGATGACTATCTGGTCGAAGAGATTCCATGAACCACTGTAGAACAGGGTTCCCTTGCCCTCCTTGGCCAGGATGTTGTACCATGGATTGTACATATCATCGGCACCCACCTCGCTGATTTCAGCCTTCGCCTTCAGCACCTTGTGCATGCTGGCGTTGGTAGGATCATCGTTCATATCACCCATCACGAACACTTTCATCGCTGGGTTCAACTTCAGCAAACTGTCTTTTACAGCCTTGGTCTGGCGTGCTCCGCTCTCGCGATAGAACGAAACGGAGAAACGGCTTGGCCAGTGGCATACGATAACCGCCACATCCTCGCCCGCCAGTTCACCGCGAACGGTGAGGAAACCACGGGTCTTGTAGGCAGAATCCTTGGCGAGTTCCTGTACGTAAGGCACCAATCGGGTGTTCTTCACCGTGAAGAGTGCCGGATTATAGAGCAGCGCACAGTCGATGCCTCGCTTATCGGGACCCTCGATATGGCAGAACTGCATGTTTCTTGCCTTGAGAGGCGGCTGTGCGGTGAGATCTTTCAGCACGTTGGCATTCTCAACCTCAGCCAGACCGATGAAGGCACAACCCACGTTAGGCAGCACATCGGTACCCATGTCGGCAAGTGCACGCGACATATTCTTGAGTTTATTGGTATATTTCATACCATTCCATCCCTTAGCAGGGAGATACTCGTAATCATTCTTACCGGCATCATGGCAGGTATCAAAGAGGTTCTCCTGATTGTAGAAACCTACAGCATACACTTGAAACTGCCTGTTGCCTGAAGTCTGCGACTTCTTTTTCTGTGCCGTAGCGCCCAGCCCAATCATGAGGAGGGCAGCCAGCAAGAGCAAATGTTTTCTCATACTAATATTAATTATTAATGTATACCTAATTATATATATTCACCTTAACGCGGTGAGGTAACAGGCAGCAAAGATACCTAAAAAACCGGAAATATCTCCATGAAAACGAATATTTTTTCAGATTTCATGCATTTTTAACATAAATAAATTCATTTTTCAAAAAACTTTTTGTTACTTTGCAGCATTAAACACATTGAATCGGAACAGAAGACACAAGACCAGGGACCACGGTAAGTCCCCTTATCGCCTAAACAAGACCTAGCGGGACATATATCATCACTGCTCAAAGAGACTACTGTTGCCGGTTTATTAATACTTAATACATATAAACTATGCAGAAGAAAGTAAACTTAGCAATGTTAGCGCTCTTCTCGTGTTCATTGGCTATGGCTCAGAACGAAAAGACTGACCAGAACGTAGCACAGGGACTTGACGAGAATGCTTTCACCTTCTCCGAGGCACAGTTAGGCGAGGACGATGACATGTCATCCAATGTCACCATTCTCAATTCTACCAGCAACGTATACGCGAGCCAGGCAGGTTACCTGTTCTCGCCAGCTCGTTTCCGCTACCGTGCCTTCAACCAGAAGTACAACGATGTCTATATCAACGGTGCTTCCATGAACGATATGGAGACCGGACAGTTCCGTTTCTCCAACATCGGTGGATTGAACCGATTCTCCAGAAACGTAGACTTCGCCCTGCCTTTCGAAGCCAACGGCTATTCGATGACGGGCATGGCAGGCTCCAACAACTATGATTTCCGTGCCGGAAGCATGCAGGAAGGACAGTATGCCAGCGTAGGTGTTGCCAACCGCAACTATACCCTGCGCGGACTCTACTCCTACTCCAGCGGATTCAACGAGAAGGGATGGGCAATAACAGCCGGTCTCACCTACCGCTGGGCTAACCAGGGATACGTAGAGGGAACCATCTACAACGCCCTCTCCTATTTCTTCGGTGTACAAAAGAAGTGGATGAACGGTCACTCGCTGAGCTTCTCTACATGGGGTAACCCGACAGAAAGAAGCACCCAGGGAGCATCTACCGACGAGGCTTACTGGCTGGCAAACGACTACCAGTATAACCCATACTGGGGATACCAGAACGGACACAAGAGAAACTCACGCGTAGTGAACGACTTTGCCCCTTCGGCTATCGCTACATGGGACTGGGAAATCAACGACCAGATGAAGCTCACCACATCGGTGTTCGGAAAATACTCTATGTACAAGAGCACCAAGCTCAACTACAACAACGCAGAGAATCCACAGCCAGACTACTGGAAGAACATGCCATCTGCCAACTACTATGTATGGGGCGACTACAAGAACGGCAACAACATGTATACCTGGGAAAACTGGAACAACGCCGTAAACTACTGGCAGGCAAGCAAGCAGAACCGACAGATTAACTGGGACCGCCTGTATTATGCCAACCAGCAGGCAGCCAAGAACGGACAGGATCTGCTCTACTATGTTCAGGCTAAGCACAACGACAACCTGACCCTGACCCTCTCGTCCGTTCTGAACACCAAGCTGACAAAAAAATCGAACCTGGCTACAGGCATCATGCTCGGAAAGAGTACCAACCAGCACTATCAGACACTGGAAGACATGCTGGGCGGTGCCATCTTCCACAACATCAACACCTATGCCCTGGGCGATTATCCTAAGACCGACCCACGTGTGCAGTACGACCTGAACACAGCCGGTCCTAACAACACAGGCAAGCTGGTTTACGAGGGTGACAAGTTCGGTTACGACTATCGCATCGACGTGAACAAGGCAAACGCATGGAGCACCTATACAGCCGAATTCTACAATATGAAGGCGATGCTGAGCGGACGTATCGGATATACCGGAATGAACCGCCGCGGCTACATGCGCAACGGTATGGCACCGAACAACAGCCAGGGCAAGAGCGGCACAGCCAACTTCCTGGACGGTGGCGTAAAGGGAAGCCTGAACGTGGATATGGGCAGAGGCCATGCCTTCAGCATCGGAGCCGGATACGAGCTGCGTGCACCGATGGCAAGCACAGCCTTCATCTCGCCTGAAATCAGCAACGACTTCGTGACTAACCTCAAGAACGAGCGCATCTTCAGCTCTGAATTCAGCTACCTGTATCGCAACGCATGGCTGAGTGCCAACGTGAGCGGTTACTACAGCCGACTGGAGAACGTTACGGAATGGCAGAACTTCTACAACGATGATGAGAACTCATTCACCTACGTGAGCATGACCGGACTGAAGAAGGAATACTATGGTGTAGAGGTGGGCGCTAAGTTCAAGCTCACTTCATGGCTCGACCTGAAGACTCTGGGCGCTATGAGCGAGGCGAAGAACATCAACAATGTAAACGCCGTATACATGCTCTCAAAGAGTGCTGAGGTTTACCAGGACAAGGCTTACGTGATGAATATGCGCGAGAGTGGCACACCGCTCACAGTGGGAAGCATCGGTCTCGATGCCCACGTAAACGGATGGTTCGTCAACCTCAATGCCAACTACTACGACCGCATCTACCTCTCTTATTCTCCAAGCTACAGATATGAGAAGGTGCTGACCAACCGCCAGGCTGCCTACAAGGCATACCCAGAAATCTTTGCTCCTACTACACTCGACGGTATGAGCTGGACAGAGGATGCTGTAGCCCAGGAGAAGGGTCACGGAGGATGGATGGTTGACCTGAGCATAGGCAAGAGTGTGAGACTGAAGAAGGGTTCTCTCAACTTCAACCTCATGATTACCAACCTGCTGAACAACCAGACTATCGTAACAGGCGGATATGAGCAGAACTCACGTTCAAGCTATACACTGGATGCTAACGGCAACGTGAAGAATCCACGCCTCTACCAGTTCTCTAAGAATCCTAAGAAGTATTACACTTGGGGTACCAACGGCATGTTCCAGGTATCTTACAGATTCTAAGGAAGAGTTTCTCTTTAACATAAAGAACAGGGAGCAATCCCGTTTCTCTATAACAATAAAAAGAAAGAACAATGAAAAAGATAAAATTCATAGCATTGGCATTCCTGGCACTGACTCTGGGGTCGTGTATGGGCGACGGTTATGCTGACCCAGACCTGACCGACAAGGTGCCTGCAGCTCCATATGGCAACAACAGCCTGAGGGAGAAGAATGTGATCAGCATAGCAGATTTGAAGACCCAGTTTGCTACGGTTATCAACAGCGACAATGGCTACAAGCAGATTGAGAAAGACATGATGATCAAGGCGGTAGTGACGGGCAATGATGTCAGTGGCAATATCTACAACCAGGTGAGCGTTCAGGATGCATCCGGCGCTATCATTATTGCCATCAACGGAAGCGGACTGTCGGGTTATCTTCCTGTTGGTCAGGAGATTCTCGTAAATCTGAAGGGGCTCTATATCGGAAGTTACAAGAAGTTGCCTCAGATTGGCGGTGTGAATACCAAGCTCTCAGATGGAAGTCTGGGTATAGGCAAGATAGAGCGTGCCATCTGGAACGAGCACTTCAAGATTCTGAACCCTGGCGAGGCTGATGCAAGCACGGTAGTGCCAGAGGAGTTTGACCTGACAAAGCTTACTGATGCAGCCTATATGGAGGCTAACGTGGGCAAGCTGATGACCCTGAAAAAGGTGAAGTTTGCTTCTGCCAACGGTACTAACGTATGGGCACCAGATGATACCAATACGAGTCTGGAACTGATTGATGCCGAAACGGGCAAGAAGATCAGCAGCAGCAATCTGGTAGTGCGCAACTCGGGTTATTCTAAGTTTGCCAACGAGGTGGTTCCACAGGGTGTATTCGATATCACCGGTATCTTCACCCGTTACAATAACACCTGGCAGATTGTGCTTCGCAGCACGGATGATCTGAAGGCATCAGAAACAGGCGGTACATTGGAGAAGCCTTACACTGTGGCTCAGGCACTGGAGAAGATCAATGCCGGTACAGCAGGCGATGCTAAGGTTTATGCTACCGGTATCATCGTAAAGGTGAAAGATGTAGATACTACTGGCAAGTATGGTAATGGTACATTCGTTATCTCTGACGACGGTAAGGATACAGAAGGCAAGACCCTCGAGGTATTCCGTTGCTTCAACATCGATGGTGCAAAATGGACAGAGGAAACCAAGAAAATCCTTGTACCGGGCAAGAAGGTGGTTGTATCAGGCACCCTGCTTGATTATAACGGCACCAAGGAGATTAAGGGTGGCAATCTCATCTCTATCAAGTAATTACTGATTATCAAAATAGTAACAATATTTAAAAAGACAATAATATGAAAAAGTATATATTTTCAGTTTTGATGGCGGCAATGGCTGCCTTCACATTCAGCAGCTGCGAGGATGTGCCAGAACCTTACACACAGCCTACCAAGCCTGATGCTCCAAGTGCTGGCGAGCCTAAGGGTACAGGTACTGCTGCAGATCCATTCAACATTGCCGGTATCATTAAGTATATCGAAAATGGCGGTAGCGCAGATCAGGAAGTTTACACCAAGGGTAAGGTGGTATCAGTTAAGGCAGGCAGCTTTGATGCCAGTTTTGGTAGTTTGAAGTATTATATTTCTGATGATGGTACTACGGCTAACCAGTTCTATGTTTACAATGGCTATGCTGGTCCAAATCGCACAAAGTTTTCAGGCGAAGATGCTCTGAAGCCAGGCGATGAGGTTGTTATCTGCGGTAAGGCAAAGAACTACAACGGAACCAACGAATATGATACAGGTAACTATCTTGTATCTCTCAATGGTAAACCAACAAGTGGGTCTACAACCCCTGATACTCCAACCGACGGTTACATCAATGAGACATTCAGCAAGAGCTTCGGTTCATTCACAGCCAAGACCATTAAGGGTACAGCATGGGTTATCGACTCTTACGGCTATGCCAAGGCTACAGGTTACGATAATGCCTCTAAGATAACAACTCCTTCAGAAAGCTACATTGTTTCTAAGGCTATCGACCTCTCTGCATCTAAAAGCGCGACATTGGAGTTCTCTTACATTCTCCGCTATGTTACAAAAAATGGTACAGCCGTTGAGGGAGTAAAGAATCAGGTTCTCATCACAGACAATTACACCGGTGACCCAGCTACAACCAAATGGGAAGACATTACAGGCACAATGAAAGAAGGCACAGACTGGGTGACCTGGGAAACCTACAAGCACGATCTCTCAGCCTTCAAGGGCAAGAAGAATGTTGTTATCGCTCTCCACTATACCTGCGCAGCTTCATCTGGAACATGGGAAGTAAAGAATCTCTCAGTGAAAGAGGCTACAGGAGGAACTCCAGACACTCCATCAAAGCCTGATACTCCAGCCACAGGCGAGGGCTTGACCATCGATGGCACCACCGTTACATTGAGCAATGCGGCAGCCACAACCACGGGTGCCAGCGTAGAGCTGGATCTCAACGCAGCAGGTTTGGTGAACCAGGCAGCCGTAGAAACCGTGAAGTTCTCAGATGGTTCCACCGTAAACTTCGATGCCAACGGTCAGGAGAATGGTCCTAAGTTCTACACCAACACCAAGGGCGTTCGCGTATATGCCAACAACAAGCTCATCTTCAAGGGCATCAAGAAGATTAAGCAGATTGTGATGAACTGCGACAGCTACAACGGCACCAACTACGTGGGCAATGCCACAGCCACCATCGAGTTCTCAGGCACCACAGCCACCTACACCAACCTCTTTACAGAGACAACAGGCGGTGGTGTACAGCTTCGCGTGAAGACCATCAAGATAGTTTATGCGGAGTAAAGCGCTAATTCTCAAATATTTCTTAAAAAGAAGAAGAAATATTTGGTGGTTTCAGGAAAAAAGCGTAACTTTGCAGCCTGAAATTGATAACAGGCTATAATGGGCATGCCCCGATAAGGGACACGAAATGATGCAACAAGCATCCCCATGACGTCTAATTTTAATAACCCAATAAAAATAAAAAAGAAAAATGAAAAAAGGTATTCATCCAGAGAATTATCGTCCTGTAGTATTCAAGGATATGTCTAACGGCGATATGTTCCTCTCTCAGTCTACATGCAAGACTAACGACACTGTTGAGTTCGAAGGCGAGACTTATCCAGTTGTTAAGATTGAAATCTCTAGCACATCTCACCCATTCTACACAGGTAAGAGCAAGCTCGTTGATACAGCGGGTCGCGTAGACCGCTTCATGAACCGTTACGGCAAATTGAAGAAGTAATAATATACCTTTTTTATAAGGATATATTTATTATCGCAAAGATACTGAGTGCATTCCAGCGTAGTTGCATATACGTAGGAATGCACTTTTTTTCTCTATATCTATCCTCATGCAATCGATTTCTACATACATTATTATATAGAAAGTACTTAATCTTTAACTTCAAAACATTATCGAGAATTATGAAGCATACTAAGTTTTTTATCTTCGCGCTCGTAGCTGCGATGACGTTCTCTGCCTGTGGTACTGATGATTCGCTGCAGTTCTATTTTCCAGATAACGGCGGTACTACTGGTGGCGAATCAACCGACAAGAACAATACAAACAAGAATGTGGCTACTGCCAACATGCAAGAAGTGGTAAGAAACGCTATCAGTGGTTTGGAATTTCCTAAACTCAAAAACAATGGTACCAGCTATGCAATCGTTCACATAGATAAAACCACAGGTATGTTGAACTATTCTACAGAATGGGATGACAACATGAAGAGCCAGAGATGGAGCTGCTATACTTTCCATACAGGAAACAATAAAAACATTGTTGGTAGACCTAAAGATGATTATCCATCTGATACAGATTTAAAGTCTCTATATGGAGTGGTAGACTTCACTTATGATCCATATACTGGCAATGGAAGATATGATCATGGACACATCTGCCCATCAGGCGATAGAAGATTAAACAGTACCCAGGAAAGACAGACAGACTTTCTGACCAACATGCAACCACAATATGGTAGTTTCAACCAAAAGGGTACATGGTTTAAAATGGAGGACGCCTTGAGGAAAAAAGCCAGTTCTATAAAAAATGACAAGGATACTCTATTTGTTGTAAAAGGAGGTACTATAGACAGTCCTGAAAACATTATTGAATATATCAACGGAAGACAAACGGTCTATACTGCAACAACAGGTTACATCCCAGTACCAAAGTATTTCTTTGTAGCAATATTGGAAAAAGCGTTTGATACGGAAAGTAACAAGCACAAATACAGTGCTTTCGGCTACTGGTTCCCTCACGAGGACAAGGCATTTGAAAAGGGCGATAAGCTCGGCAAATATGTCGTAAACATCAAGACGCTGGAAGACAAAACCGGCATCGACTTCTTCTGTAATCTCCCTGATGGAATCGAGAAGGAAGTGGAAAACGTAGATGCAGAAATCATCAAGAATCTGGGGTTTTAAATAAAAGGCTATATACAAACAAAGAAGAGGGTGTGTCATAAGTCTGGATAATAGTTGGCGCATAACAGTTGACCAACGCATGCACATCAGCTGTTGTGCATGCGCATATCAGCTGTTATGCAAGCGCACAACAGCTGTTGTGCGGCCGAAGATACTGACTGTCTCAATAACATATCCTATCTCTTCCAACAACATATCCTATCTCATCCAACAACAAGAAGAGGGTGAATCATAAACTTATGACACACCCTCTTTCTTTTGTTTATATCATCATCTTCTTGGCAACTTCTTGATTGCATGTGGCATGAATACCCTGCCGGTAGCCTTACCGAAGCTAGGAGCTACGGAATCGGTTGCAGCAGAACGGGTCTTCTTACGGGCTCCACTCGGATTGTAGCGCACTAAATCGATCTGCATTACATCACCCTTAGCCTTACCTGTTCCTATCATATAACCATAGAACACATCCTGGCCCCTTTCATCACCCAGATAGAAACCATACTGCTTAGCACCTGCATCCATCACATAAGTAGCACCCGAATCATTATAACGGATATAAATATCACCATTCTTATCGATGTACCAGGTAAACTTCAGAGTCTGGGATTCATTGCTTCCATCATCGGCATAATCCACTTCTACACCATTGCCACTGAGCGAGTTAACCTTATCACCCGCCTGATAGAACGTCATCTCGGCATTGAAACTGTAGTTATTGCGAGACTGACCGTCCTCTGCAAGTTCAGAGAGCATCACAGAGCCTCTCCAGTCGCCAGTAAGAGTCTGAGCCTCCGACAGCAGGTAATCATCCTGAGAGCCGTTAGAACCATTGTTCCAGTCGCCCTGGTTCCATCCCCAGCCACCATGATTATAGTCATCATACCAGTAATAATCATCATGCCAATAATAATCATCATCACATGAGGTGAATGAGAAAGATGCAACAGCTATCGCCATCCACATCCATATCCGATTAAACTTTTTCATATCTTGTTTCCTTTCTTCAAACTAAATTCCTTATTGCCTTACTTCACTACAAAACGGCGAACAGGCTTCTGATTATCATCTGCCACCTTAACATACTCTACAGAATCCTTAGCTCCGCGAGAAACAATCTGGGTGTTCTCCAGGCCCGAATGCTGCTTGCTGTAGCTCCAACCGTCATCGTAGTCCCAATCGTAGCCCCAGTCATAATCGCGCCAGTTATAGTTGTAAGAATCGCGATAAAGCTCGAAATAAGCACGGTTGCCGTTATCAGCCTCTACATATCCAGAGAACTTGCGGTCGCCCAGAGCATAGTCGTAAATCACAACATCGCTACCCTCATCAAGAAGAGTGATATAGATGTTTCTGTTGCGTACTGTCCAGGTAATACGGTTTGCTATATAATTGTTGCCATGCCAGTAATTTCTATCAAAGTAATCGATCCAATAGCCTGTACCGGAATAGAAACCATCATTCTGGTCGAATCGGATTACCGAGTAGAGGGCATTGCGATTACCATATTCTACCAACATATTACCCTTCCATGTACCATCGAGGGTGTATGCAATATCAGAATCATCATCACATGAGGTGAATGAGATACTCATCAAAGCTATGAAAGCCATTGTGAGAAGAGTAGTAAACTTTTTCATATCAATTTATCAGTTAAGTTATTTATATTCTTATATCTTCTATACTTTTGAGTTCTCGAAGAACAGCATTCTTTCTTGAACTCGATGCAAAGGTAGTGGATTTTTCGTCTGCATCAAAGGGGAAAAGGATACAAACTGAGGGGGAAATCCCTATTCTTTCAAAAACAACCGTCTTTTTTGATGGTATTTCTTTCGGTTTTGATGATATTTCTTTCTCTGTATCAAAGATTTAACACCTTCTTAACACATTGTATCGATAATTTTCGTATCTTTGCATCATAAATAAGTAATTATTCAAAGAACATGCTTTTAGCACAAAGCAAATTCTAAGAATCAACTCAACAAAATGAGTTTCAACAGTTTATTAATTATACGTTAAACCTTTAAAATTATTAAGTTATGAACAAATTTTTACGCTATTCATTATCATTGGTTCTGGCGTTCGTAGCTAGCGTTACGTTTGCAGGAACAACTCCTTACAAAGTATTGACTTTCCCTGACGAAGGTACTGAAGGCAAGGAAATAAATGGTTATGACCAAACCTGGAAAGCAACAATCGGAGAAGATGTTTGGACTATTGAGAATTTCAATACATACCAGTGGAATGGTTGGAAATACATCAAATGCGGAAGTAATAAATCTGAATCTGTTGCTTCCATCACTTCACCTGCTATTGATCAGCCTATCAGCAATATTGTCCTGACCATCGACAATATAACTAAAAGTAGCATTAATTCTATCAAGTTGCAGGTAGCAACTGATGCTGACTGTAACAATGTAACTGAAGAAATCTCTGCCAAGATTGAAGATGGAGACCTGATTTTCAAGCCAACTAAGTCTGCTGCAAACAATTACTATAAGTTTGTCTTTGACTGCCAGGCTGGATCAAAAAATGGTTTGATTCAGGTTTCTAAGATTGCATACTATAAGGTAGGCGATACTCCTGAAATCGTAGACATCACAAACACTGCAGAAACTGCTTATACCATTGCCAAGGCTAAGGAACTGATTGATGCAGGTAAAGGCTTGAGCGAAAGTGTATATGTTAAGGGTATTGTATCTCAGGCTAGTGAAAGCTTAAATGATACATACGGTAGCCTTTCTTACTACATTTCTGACGATGGTACAACAGGAAATGAATTGCAGGTTTATGGTGGTCTTTCTTTCGATGGTAAGAAATTCACTTCTATAGATGACATCAAGGTGGGCGACGTAGTTGTTGTTTATGGTAAGCTTAAGAAGTTTGGTACTACTTATGAGCTTGATAAAAACAACATTCTCATCTCTCTGAATGGCACAACTACCGGCATCACTAACATAACAACAGATGAAGCTGCAAAGAACGCTCCTGTTTACAACCTCGCAGGCCAGAAGGTAACCAAGGCTTACAAGGGTGTAGTCATCAAGAACGGAAAGAAGATGATTCAGAAGTAATCAAATTTAAAACAACATATCCCTACTGCTCCTCCGATATTCATTTATCGGGGGAGCTTTTTTTGTTAGGCATAACATAAGAAGGAACCACCGGCAAATCAACCAAATATTACCCCTATAACATGAAAAGTGGAATAATTTAATGCAATAACATAAAAAAACACACCTAAAACTACGATATCTCATTTATTTTCACTACCTTTGTTGCGATTTTTAAACGTATACGAATAAAAAATGATGAAAAGAAAATTATATATCACCCTATTAGGACTGCTCTCTACTATCATGACAGTAGCTGTACCTTACTGCGATGTGAGAAAATTCTCTATCACAGACGGACTCGCTGCCAATACCATCTCAGACCTGAAACAAGGTAAAGACAACCTCATGTGGTTCAGTACATGGAACGGACTGTCGTTCTATGACGGCTACAAGTTTCATACTTTCAGAGACAACCCCGATGATATTGACGTCCTGTCAACCAACCGTATACTGAAAATAGAACCATCCTATACCAACAACGTGTGGTGTATCACATACGACCAGCAGCTCTACATATACGATACCCATTTATGCCAGTTTAGACCATTGGGAAAAAGAATAAACGAAATGTTCAATATAGACCTGCGCGTGAGCCGGGTATACCAAATGAAAAACGGAGCAACATGGATTACAGCTGAAAATGGAATAACTGTTAGAACAACAGGAGATTCTTATGACAAGCTTAACATAGAACTCATCAAAGTAGGAGAAAAGGGACTCGGAAGCGGAAATATATGGTACATCCACCAGGATACACACGGAAGAGAATGGGTGCTTACCGACAAAGGCGCATACGTATACAACTCGAAATTCCCAAGCCAGCTGCCTTTCAAATGGATCAGATGGGTGGGAGAAGATGTGTTCCTGGCTACAGAAGACGGTAAACTGGCTAAATATGACCTGCAGAACCGACTCACCATGATACCGATGCCGGAAGGCGTAACCCGTATCAACGAACTGAAAAATACAGGTTACCAGCTCCTGCTGGCAACCAACCTGGGTGTAGTAATCTACAACCCGCGCACCTTCAAGTTTGAAATCATCAACGTACAGAGCCCGAGTCAGCCTCTGGCAGAGGTAAAGAAGATTTATACCGATGATTTCGGTATGGTATGGGCATTCACTGACGGCATGGGAGTAACCCTCGTCAATCCGAAGACCGGACAGACACAGTGGCTCTTTGCCGATCAGGCCGACCCGATGGACCGCACAACCTGCGAAAGCAATTTCATCACACAAGATGAACACAAGACCCTCTGGGTAGTGCCAAGGGGAGGAACCTTCAGTTATTTTGACCGCAAGGCTGGAAAACTGGTGCCTTATCTGCTGAGAAGCAATTCATCAGGCAACTACCGCATACCGAAGATTACGAAATATGTACTCTCAGACCAGGGAATCCTCTGGCTGACAGGCTCTCACGACCTGACACAGGTAGTCTTCAAATATCACCCTTACATTATCAACAAGCTGGATGTGGGCGAAGACGAAGTGTTCTCGGTGAATGCATCGCCAGACGGACATATCTGGACTGGCTATCACAACGGAGTAATCCAGGTGCTCAACGCATCCTACCAAAGCATCGGATACCTGTCGCCAAGCGGACAGATTGTGCCACAGCAGGTAAACTTCGCCGAGACGGGCATCTTTGCCATCCACTTCGATATCAAGGGAAGAGCCTGGATAGGAACCTTCGGAAATGGTGTCTATCTGATAGATAAAATGCAGGTAAGACACTTTGTTTATGATGCCAACAACCCGTCATCACTGCCGTTCGACAAGATACAAGACATTGTAGCCGACCGCACCGGACGCATCTGGATAGGTACCTATGGAGGTGGACTGGCACTTGTTAACGAGGCGGCAGACGGCAGTATCAGCTTCATCAGTAAACGAAACGGACTGCCTTGGGAGAAACAGCACTACGACCGCATACGCCGCATCTGCTGCACCACTACGGGAACCATTCTCGTAGGAACCACAGACGGTCTCATCACCTTCAGTGATGCCTTTACAAACGCAAGAAAGATCAATTACCACAAGACCTACTACATACCGAACGATACAACAAGTCTGGCTGCAAACGATATGAACTATATCATGGAGCACACCAGCGGCAAGATGTATATATCGCAACAGGGCGGTGTGATGGAAGAGATTGTGAGCAAATCGCTCCTGCAAGAGAACCTGAAGATGAAATACTTCCATGCCATCGATGTTAACGAAGGCATCGTACAGGGCATGGTAGAAGACAACCAGGGAAGAATCTGGGTAATCAGAGAATCAAGTATCGACTGCGTAAACCCGAAAACAGGCCAGTGCAATGTGTTCGGACCTAACGACTTCGACTTCAACATGTCGTTCTCGCAAAGCCGTCCTTACCACGATCCGGCAAGCAACAACATATCGGTAGGTACCCCTATGGGACTGATTACCTTTAATCCGGCTACGCTGAAGAAGAGCAACTATCAGCCTAAAGTCATCTTCTGTTCCCTCCACTATAGCGGAGAGAAAGAGTCGGAACCTATCCTGCACAAGGATAAAGTGGTGATTCCTGCCAACAAACGAAATCTGACCATCACCTTCGCATCACTCGACTATCAGCGCAAGTATCAGACCAGATATCTCTATCGCATAGATGGTTTTACAGCTCCAGGCGTGTGGATATCAAACGGAAGCAGCAATACCATCGGCTTCAACCGTATCAGTCATGGCGATTACGTACTCAAGGTGAGAGCCACCAACTCTCACGGTATATGGAGCAAGTATGTGGCAGAACTGCCTATCGAAGTGCGCCCTACCTTCTTGGAAAGCATCTGGGGCAAGTTTCTGATGCTAATTCTGCTCTTCGGTATCGTAGGCGCAATCTTCTATACCTACAACCAGCGCCAACGCGAGAACGTAACCCACGAGATGAGCGTGCTGAAGAACGAATTCTACAACGAAGCTGCCAACCATCTGAGAACCCCACTAACGCTCATCGGAGCCCCGGTAAAAACCATTCTGGATACCGAGCCGGGTATCACCCGAAAGGGCAAGGAACTGCTGAGAATGGTAGCAGACAATGCTAACGAGATGCTGGTAATGCTGGACAAGGTTCAGAGATATGGCAACAAGGCAGACTTCCGTACGAACAGCGGTCTGAGCGAGGAAGATTACGACCTGGCAGAAAGGGAGATAGAGAACGGACAGATTGACGACCGCAATGCATCCGACTATCTGGAAGAAGTAAATAAACAGAAAGAAGAAAAGGATGAAGAGGCTGAACGACTGGAAGAAATGGGAAAGGAACAGAAAGAAGCACAGGGAGAAACGGAACACAAAGACCAGACTGTACTGGTAGTTGAAGACAATGCCGACCTGCGCAAGTTCCTCTACAGTATCCTCTCGCCTACCTATAACGTGCTGCTCGCAGAGAACGGAAAGGCTGGCTTGGTGATGACGCGCAAGGAGATGCCTGACTTTATTCTTACAGACGTTACCATGCCTGTGATGGATGGTTTGTCGATGATTCACGAGATCAAGCAGGATACCACCCTCAACAACATCCCAGTGATGATTCTCTCGGCCAAAGCAAGCGTAAAAGATCAGCAGCGAGGCTTTGATGAAGGTATTGTTGCCTATATCACCAAGCCATTCTCTACCACTTATCTGCTCGGCCAAATAGAGGCTATCCTCACCCAGCGCCGCAACATTCAGATGGATGTCATCAGAAAACTGAAGGAAACTGGCGATAAAGATGCCATAGCAGCCCTGCGAATACTGCCTGCAGCAGCTCCTCTGCCTGCTCTTAACCAGGCTGAAACTAGTGCCGAGAACGAAGCGGTTGACCCAAGCAGCGAGCTGGCATTTATGGCGGCACAGATTCAAGACAGAACCATGATGCGTGTCTTCAGGTTTGTTGTTGAAAATGCAGGCAACCCGGAACTCAAGATTGATGACATCTCGAACGAAATCGGTATGAGCCGAAGCGTACTATATAATAAGGTGAAAGCAACAACCGGAATGACACCGGTAGACTTCGTTCGCCATATACGTATCAAGAAGGCATGCGAGATGTTGCGCAATACAGACGATACACTGACCAGTATCGCCTTCGCAGTAGGTTTCACCGACCCTAAGTATTTCTCGAAAGTATTCAAGAAAGAAACGGGTATCGTGCCTACTGAATACCGAAACAGAACGCAGGGATAGCCCGCATAATTACAGATGAAGAGGGTGTGTCATAAGTCTGTGACGCACCCTTTTTTGTGTGTGTTTCTATATATTCTAGTTGAATCGTAGTCTTT
>ENA-UEOL01001387-UEOL01001387.1-human-gut-metagenome-genome-assembly--contig:-NODE-1387-length-15675-cov-12.241377_pt1 | contig 15675 bp, 17 predicted proteins | sample MGYA00242884_ERZ507884 | MGnify/ENA primary metagenome ERZ507884 (study PRJEB26167, sample SAMN06115417) | human gut metagenome | host: Homo sapiens | place: China:Chongqing | collected 2015-03-06... | reverse complement strand
CGCATCACGGCAAAAGTAAAAACCGTGATTTGTGAGCAAGCTCCCAATCACGGTTCTTATTTTGCCTATGCGCGGCTCATTGCTCGCGTAAACTCTCAATTTACTCTGCGATTTTGTACAGTGTCACATCATCCAGTGTTCCCCAACTGTTCACATTGCATTTGTATCTCACACCGATGGTCAGGGATCCGTCAGTTACCTTGATCTCAGGAATGGCGGGATTCTGCCAGTCCGCATAAGTAGTAAGCTTGAAGGGAGCGGTTAACTCCCTGCCGTTTACCAGCGCATACAAATCCATGTAAGCATCATCGGACAGATCTCCGCCCTGAGAGAACGCGGATAATTCATAAGTGCCGGGTTCCAGATCCGTGAAGCTCTGCTCGATGGAGAAATCCATATCCGCACTTCCTGACCAGAAGTGGAAAGCCACTTCGCCACTGTGGGCATCTGCAGCCTTTACCTGATAATCGGTAGGATCCGTCTTTCCGGAATAGTTGACCGTCCACATGGAAGTATCGCTATCCTCAAAGCTTGGGTTCTGCACATAATTGATGCGGTCTACCGTGACAGCAGCGGTGACTTCCGTACCGTCCTCCAGTGTACCCGACACTGTGAAATTGCCGCCGTTTTCCGTATCGACCGCAGTAACATCGTCGGTATTCCAGGTGACCGGAACCTGTGCTTCGGACCGATCATTATAAATAACACTTACCGTATCGGGCAATTCCGGATCTGTACCGATATTGCATGCTACCGTAACCGCGGGAATACTATCCACAGCCAGGGGAGCGGTAGCACCGTATTTTAGATATTTGAATACCTTCAGAGAGGCCAGAGGGTGTCCGGTGAAATCAAACATTGCCTGATTGTCCCAGGAACATCCGCCGTAGTACTGGCCGGCATCCTTCGGATCATAACCGGATGCATAGCTGCTGGCCCAGCCGCTGCCGTACTTCTCCCAAAGGGCGGAATTGTCAGCATCTGCTGGACCGACCGGGATCCAGGTGCCTTCCCAGTAGAAGATACCTTCGGCACCGGACTCGCTGGCTGCAGCACAGACATCCCGCACTTCATTTGCCTGTCCCTGTACGCTGGCGGAATAACCTTCTGCCAGATCATCGGTTCCTTCCACACTGTTGGCGGATCCGTCACCGTCTTCCGCGGTATAGCAATAAGCATTTTCTGCGACATATACTTTCTTGCCATAAGTATTCCGGATATGGGTAATGGCGTTTTTCAGATCATCCATGGTGCCGTGCCAGTAGGGATAAAAGGAGAGACCCACAATATCATAATCGATTTCTTTTACCTGTAATCCGGTCAGCAGTGTATCTAGTTTCTTCATATCATCAATATTCGTGTAATGTACAGCAACGAGAATTTCTTTGCCGGAATTCACTGCAGCTTCCCGGACGGCTTTGCTGCCTGCGGTCAGAAGTTTTCTGACATTTGCCACATCGGTCTCACCGGACATACCGTTGTTGATCTCGTTACCGATCTGTACCATACCAACATCCACACCGGCATCCAGCAGCTGTGTCAGGCTTTCCAGAGTGAAGTTATAGAGAGCATCGGACTTTTCTTCAATCTCCATGCCTTCCCATGCCTTGGGAACAAACTGTTTCTTGGGATCCGCCCAGAAATCGGAGTAATGAAAATCAATGCAGACTTTCATGCCATATTTTGTGGCACGCTGTCCCAGAGCAATGGCGGTCGCCACGTCATTATTGCCGCCGCCGTAACCGTTGCCGTTCTCGTCATAGGGATCATTCCAGACCCGGAGACGGATATAGTTCACACCGGCCTGTGCCAGTGTCATAAAAACATCCTGTTCTTTCCCATCAAAATTGTAATATTTCACGCCGCTGTTCTCCAGAGCCAGCACGGCGGAAGCGTCCATACCACGGTAAAAGTCATCGGAAATGCCGTCGACCGGCTCGACAAAAATGGTAGACTCCTCCGGCCCCTCAGGCAGGGGAAAAGCAGTGTTATCTGTGGTGCCCACAGTAGCGGAAACAGCAGGTTCTGCTATAGTATCTGTTGCTGCACTGCCCTGACTGCCGCAGCCGGACAGACTGCCCATGATCAGTCCTGCGCTGAGACACAGAGCCAACAGACGCTTGTGTGAAAGTCTTGTAAAATGATGCATAAGTAATCCTCCCGTAAAACATAATTGTACAACCGATTGCGCATATCTATTATACCATATTATTAGACATCAGAGACAAAAAAGTAACAAAAAATGCGCAACAAAAAAATAGAGTGTTGCGCATCATGAATAAAACTATTTCAGAGACTTTTTTATTTCATTTCACAAACAATTCGATCACAAACACCAGCACGCAGCAGATCACAGATACCGGGAACAGTCCGGCACCGAGCCATGCGGCGATGATTCCGGCAATAAGTGCCACCAGTCCGGAAATAGGCGTCTGCGTAGCGTGGATGATGGCCGGGAAGGTCATGACAGCCAGTGTCACGTAAGGTACATAGTACAAAAAGGATTGAATGAACTGATTCTTGATCGGTTTCCGGATCAGTGTCAGGGGTAAGACACGGATCGTATAGGAGACGGCTGCCATAACGGCTATGTAGATATAATTATTCATTTACGTTGTCTCCTTTCTGTACAGAATCATTGGCTTTCACGGGAGCAGCTTCCTCCGCATCCTGTTTTACCGGGAACAGGATCGCTGCCGCACCGGAGATGATCACGGTCAATAAAATAGTCCTGGTACCTTCCGACAGAGAAGAAACGCCGGGAAGATAGTTGCAGACAAAGCTCAGGGCAAAACTGATGGCCACCAGCACTGCCACAATCTTACTTTTCCGGGCAGGAGGAATAATGATGGCTAAAAACATGCCGTATAAGGCAACGCTCAGTGCGCTGACAGCACGCAGGGGCAATGCATTCCCGGCAATGATACCGCAGGCGGTTCCTCCGGCCCATGCAGGAGCGGCTAACAGGATCGCACCGTAGGTATAATACGGATTCAGGATACCCGGTCTTGCGATCGTGATACCGAACAGCTCGTCGGTGACGTCATAGGCGATGATCAGTCTGTGAAAAAAGGGAGTGCCGGGAGAGAACTTCTGTGCCAGGGCACAGCTCATGAGCAGGTACCGTGCATTGGCGATCAGTGTAATGATCGCTACTTCCAAGTAAGTTGCCTGTGCCGCTACCAGCGTGAAAGCTGCATATTCTCCGGCGGAAGCATTGTTTAACAGGCTGGCCAGGAATCCCTGCATGGGGGTGAAACCGGCGTGCCTTGCGGCGATTCCCAGAGAAAAGGATACGGCGAAATATCCCAGAGCAATGGGGAAGCCGTCCCGCATACCATCGCAGAATATTTTTCTGCTGAATTTATCATTCATAGTTGTAAAACCTCATCTTTCTGTAAGGCGTCTTTTGGCGCACATGTCCTATTATAACGCACATTCCAACAGGAGAAAAGGAGCAAAATTAACGTATATCACTGCATTTTCCGCATAAATATAGGATAAATAAATGTCCGTGGTGGATAATGTATGAAGAATAAACGGAAACGGTGGAAAAACGGTGTGATCCTGATTCCGGTACTGTGTGTACTGTTGTTAACGGGATGCGGTCTGTTTCAGGAGGAAAAAATCAAACTGCGGGATCTGGATTTTACAGTACTCAGCGATGAAAAAATTCCGGAGGAGTTGAAGACGGTGATTGTCGAAAAAGGTACCGAACCTTTTCATCTGACCTACAGTGATGATCAGAATCTCTATATCAGTATCGGGTATGGGCAGCAGAAGACCGGCGGGTACAGTATTGCTGTGGATGAACTGTATCTGACGGAGGATGCCATCTATGTCGGCACCACGCTTTTGGGTCCTGAGATCACCGGGCAAAAGAAAGGCGCAGAGAAACCCTCCACGCCTTACATTGTGATAAAAACAGAGTTCTTGGACAAAACAGTAATTTACGAATGATCAGAAGATATAAAAAAGTATCATCCAGATTCTACACAAGGACTGGAAAATGTGATAAAATGCAAAAAACCATACTGTAATCAGGAGATGCCTGTAGGGAGGTAGATTTTTATGCAACGTAAAATACATGGACAAATGTCAGAGTCATTTCTGATCGCCGGGATCCTGTCGGTCTCCGGTGGTCTGCAGGATGCCTATACTTATATGTACCGGGGAAAAGTGTTTGCCAATGCACAGACCGGCAATATCGTGCTGCTGGCACAGAATCTGGTAGACAGAAACTGGCAGGCGGCACTTCGTTATTTTTCCCCGTTACTGTTTTTTGCACTGGGTGTGGCAATGGCGGAATGCATCCGCATGAGATACCAGAAGGCACAGAAAATCCACTGGAGGCAGCTGGTACTTGTAATGGAAATAGTTTTATTATTTGCAGTCGGATTTTTCCCGAATGACATTGATCTGCTGGCCAATGCCATGGTATCCTTCGCCTGCGCTATGCAGGTACAGGCGTTCCGCAAGGTGAACGGCTATGCTTTTGCCAGTACTATGTGCATCGGCAATCTGCGCAGCGGCATGGAATCCTTGTGCGCTTACGGCAAAACGAAAGATAAAAAGATATTAAAAAAATCCGGTTATTATTTCGGAATCATCTTCCTGTTCGCCATCGGTGCGGCACTGGGAGGACACATGATCAAATACATAGGAGCGAAGACCATCTGGATCTCCTGTCTGATTTTACTGATCAGCTTCTTATGTATGTTCATTAAAGAAGAAAAAGAAGAGCATCCAGAGATCATGGAAGAAGAGCAGAAGATCCGGGATAATCTAAAAAACATCCGCAAAGAAGCAAAAGATGTGGAGCATATTTTGGAGGATGACTTCCGTTCCCAGATCGAGAAAAAATAACGTAAAGACTGGCGAAAAAAGACAGAAATCCTACAGAAAACCTGGGCATTCTGTTAAAATACAATCCGGTCTCCAAGGTGGCTATCTTCGGATTCACGAATCCGGTATTCGGTGTCCTGCTGTCCGCATGGTGGCTGGGAGAGGGCTCTGCAGAACTGGGATGGAATGCACTGATCGCTTTGGTTCTGGTGTGCATTGGTATCTGTATTGTCAATGTCAAAATAAACACCGGAAATAAAACGGCATAGTGAAAGCCTTAAAGCTTCATCCCGTATTTTACCAGATCAACCCGGTTATTGATCACCGCAATGCCATCTGCCCGCAAGCGGTTGGCCTGTTCCTCGGCGCCGCCGAAGGCAAAGGCGCCGGAGAGCTCTCCCTTGGAATTGACGACGCGGTAGCAGGGGATGTGTTCAGGATCCGGATTCTTATGCAGGGCATTTCCCACGGCGCGTGCCATTTTTGGCTCTCCCGCCATGGCAGCCACCTGCCCATAGGTGGCGACACAGCCTTTCGGAATCTGCTGCACCGCTTCATAGATCCGTTTCGTGGGACTGTAGGTGACGAGATCATAGCTCTCTGCGATCATGCGCCGGATATCCGCATCGGGAATGGTGCCGTCTAAGATAATGGTGTTCCAGTGTTCTTTATTCTGATGATATGCGGGAATGACGGAAGCAAAGGTGCTGCGCCAGAAGTCCCGCCAGACAGGATCGGTCTTCACATTCAGATGCAGACAGCCATCCTTTTCATAAGTCCATAAAAAAGCCTTTTTACTGCCCTTCACCCGTACCAGCTGCCAGTTTGGATCGTGGAAGGGCATTTCTATATACGTATCCGGAAAAGACAATCCGTATTCCAGTGCTTCTTCTCGTGTTTTCATGTCTTCGGTCCTCCGTTTTTTTCTATTATAACACTCTTTTCTTTTCTATGAAAACATGGTAAACTTTTCCGAGAAACAGGTCATGGAAACGGGCTGCAAAAGCCCGGGAACGGAGACGATATGATACTGATACAGGATGGTTATATGATCGATCCCAAGTCAGGAAAAGAAGGTAACTTCGATATCCTGATCGACGGAGACAAGATCGTAAAGATCGCAGAAAAAATCGAACCGAAGGGTAAGGTGACAAGGATCCATGCGGAAGGGCTGTTAGTCGCTCCGGGACTGGTGGATGTGCATGTGCATTTCAGAGATCCCGGTTTTACAGCGAAGGAAGATATCAACACCGGAGCTGCGGCAGCGGCGAAGGGCGGTGTGACCACCGTGGTGCTGATGGCGAACACGAAGCCCACTGTGGACAGTGAGGAGACCCTGAAGTATATCCTGGACAAGGGAGCGAAGACGGGGATCCATGTGACGACCTGTGCTAACGTGACCATAGGCATGCAGGGAAAACAGCTGACGGATATGAAGAAGCTGGCAGCGGCTGGTGCTGTGGGATTCACGGATGACGGTGTGCCCCTGCTGGACGCGGAACTGGTGCGACGGGCCATGGAGATCTCCGCAGAGCTGGATATGCCCATCAGTTTCCATGAAGAAGACCCGAAATATATCGAGAACAACGGTGTGAACCGCGGAAAGGCCAGTGAACATTACGGAATCGGCGGCTCTTCCAGAGAGGCGGAGATCGCACTGGTGGAACGGGATCTGAAGCTGGCGGAGGAGACCGGTGCCTGCATCGATATCCAGCATATCAGCAGTAAGGAAGCGGTAGAACTGGTGCGCCAGGCGAAAAAGAGATGTTCCAACATTCATGCGGAAGCCACACCCCATCATTTTACCCTGACCGAAGATGCCGTGATCAAATACGGCACTCTGGCGAAGATGAATCCTCCCTTGAGAGAGGAAGAGGATCGTCAGGCAGTGATCCGGGGACTGGTAGATGGCACGATCGACATGATCGCTACAGATCATGCGCCCCATACCGCTGAGGAGAAGGCAAAGCCCATCACGGAAGCCCCCAGCGGGATCACCGGACTGGAGACTTCTCTGGCACTGGGTATCACGGAACTGGTCGATGCAGGATATCTCACCATGAAACAGCTGCTGCGTCTCATGAGCACGAATCCGGCTGCTATGTATCATCTCGATGCCGGATATCTGGCGGAGGGAGGCCCTGCGGATGTGATCCTGATCGATACTGCGGCAGAGTTCATCCCGGAGCAGTATGCATCCAAGGCAACGAACACTCCTTTTACCGGATGGAAATTAAAAGGTGAAGTGAAGAAGACCATCTGCGGTGGTAAAATGGTATACGAAGCATAGCGTGCGCGTTAGAGAGCGCATATAAGCAGATAACGTTTGCCACTTATATATAGAATAGAAAAGGATAACAAAATGAAAAAGAAAATCACAGCAACCGTGCTTTCTCAGAAAGAGATCGCACCCAGAATTTTTGATATGTGGATCGCTACGGAGCTGGCGGCATGCGCAAAAGCCGGCCAGTTCATCGGCGTCTATCCTAAGGACCGCAGCACCTTACTGCCCCGTCCCATCAGTATCTGTCAGGTAAGCGATAAAAAAGATGCCCTGCGCATCGTGTACCGTATCGCCGGACAGGGCACTGCGGAATTTTCCTCTTATCAGGAAGGAGACAGCGTGGAGATCCTGGGAACCTTAGGAAACGGCTTCCCCACAGAGGCAGCGGAAGGCAAAAAGGTATTCCTCATGGGCGGTGGCATCGGCATCCCTCCCATGCTGGAACTGGCCAGAGAGCTTCCGGCATCCACAGAAAAGCAGATCATCGTGGGTTATCGTGATGACCAGCTGTTCTTAAAAGAGGACCTGGAGAAAAACGGAACCGTATATATTGCTACGGAAGACGGCAGTGTCGGCACGAAGGGCAATATCATGAACGCCATTGAGGAGAATCATCTGCAGGCAGACGTGATCTTCGCCTGCGGTCCCATGCCGATGCTTCGTGCCATTAAAAAATACGCGGAAGAAAAGAAGATCAAGGCATATATCTCCCTGGAAGAGCATATGGCCTGCGGCGTGGGTGCCTGCCTGGGCTGTGTTGTGAAGACAAAGGAAGTGGATCATCATTCGCATGTGCATAATGCAAGAATCTGCACCGACGGTCCCGTATTTGATGCTGAGGAGGTAGAGATCTGATGAATACACAGACAACGATCGCAGGAGTGACCTTTAAAAATCCCGTCATGACAGCTTCCGGGACCTTTGGATCCGGTATGGAATATGAAGAATTTGTAGATCTGAACCGCCTGGGTGCGGTGGTGACCAAGGGTGTGGCAAATGTACCCTGGCCCGGGAATCCGACGCCCCGTGTGGCGGAGGTGTACGGTGGCATGCTCAATGCCATCGGATTACAGAATCCCGGCATTGATGTGTTCATGGAGAGAGACATTCCTTTCCTGAAAAAATATGACACGAAGATCATTGTAAATGTCTGCGGCAAGTCCGTGGAGGATTATGTGGACGTGGTGGAACGTCTGGGAGACGAGCCGGCAGTCAGCATGCTGGAGATCAATGTATCCTGCCCGAATGTCAAGGAAGGAGCCATTGCCTTCGGACAGAAAGCGGATGCCCTGCATAACATTACTTCCGAACTGAAAAAACATGCAAAACAGCCCATCATCATGAAACTGAGCCCCAATGTGACAGACATTACGGAAATGGCGAAAGCGGCAGAGGCAGCAGGTGCGGATGCACTGTCCCTGATCAACACCATCACCGGCATGAAGATCGACATTCACCGCAGGAAGTTCGCCATTGCCAACAAGACCGGCGGCATGAGCGGTCCTGCCATCAAACCCATTGCGGTTCGTATGGTATACCAGGTGGCACAGGCAGTCAAGATTCCCATCATCGGCATGGGCGGCATCGCTACGGCGGAAGATGCCATCGAATTCATTCTGGCGGGAGCCAGTGCAGTCAGTGTGGGCGCCATGAACTTCGTGGATCCCTATACGACGGTAAAAGTCGTGGAGGGCATTGAAGATTACATGCGCACCTATCACGTAGAGAACCTGACAGATCTCATCGGCGCGGTGGAATAAACGGACAGAGAACAGAATACGGTATAAAACAGCACAGACCTTCATATATATAGACATATCTGTATATATGGAGGTCTGTTATTGTGGAACTGATCAAGAGAAATATACATATGGACCGGGTAAAACGGTCCACCGTCATGCAGTTTACCATGGAAGAAGATCTGAATCTTCCGGAGGATAAGCCGGATATCAGTACCCTGAATCTGGAAAAAGGAGAGGTTGTCATCGAAGAGATCTGTCCGGGTACGGATGAAGTAACCGTCCGGGGAAAACTGGGGTATGCGATTTTGTATCACACGCGGGAGTCCGGAAGCAGTCTGGTACTGTTGGGCGGCGCTCTGCCTTTTGAGGAGAGGATCCGCATGGAAGGGGTATTACCCTCGGATACGGTGACCGTGGAAGGAACGGTGGAAGATTTCACGGTAAATATGATCAATTCCCGCAAACTGAGTTTACAGGCGCTGATCCTTCTCTCCGCCCGTATCGAAGAAATCTATGATGAAGAGCTTCCTGTGGGGATTCAGGGAGAAGATACGGAAGCCGGCGTGGAATATCGGATCGAGCCGATGGAAGTGACACAGCTTGCCATCTGTAAAAATGATATTTTCCGCAAAAAAGAAGAAATTCCGCTGCCTTCCAGCTATCCTAATATCTATCAGATCCTTTGGAGCAATATTTCACTGCGGGACGTTGAATTTAAACCACAGGAGGAAAAACTGGCAATCCAGGGAGATATTCAGATTTTCGTGCTCTACGAAGCAGAGGGGGAGGACAGGGCGATCCGTTCTTATGAGACGACACTTCCATTAAACGGAAGCCTGGAATGCCAGGGATGCCGGGAGGATCTGCTGCCGGATATCCGGTATACGTTGCTGCGGCAGGAACCCGGACAGCAGACATTGACCATTCAGCCTGATCTGGATGGGGAGGAGAGAATCCTGGGAATGGAGTGCGCGCTGGAGTTGAATATCCGGCTCTATGAAGAGGAACAGATCGATATTTTGAGGGATATCTACGGAGTGAAGAATGAAGTGATCCCGGATACCAGGCAGACCAGTGTGCGTCAGCTGCTGACACGGATCACCGGCAAGACCAAGATAACGGATCATGCAGGGACAAATATTGACGGTCCGATCCTGCAGATATTGCACAGCGAGGGAACAGCTTCCATCGATCACCGGGATATTACGGAGGACGGAATACGGCTGCAGGGAAGTATTGATCTCACGGTATTGTGCATTACGGAAAAGGATGAGACACCTTATGTAAGCACCCGGATACAGATTCCTTATGAATATCTGCTGAGTGTGCCGGGAATCGGGGATACTGACCAGGCAGAGGTACACTGCGAAATGGAACAATTACAGGTAAATCTGATCGATAAGGAAGAAGTGGATGTAAAAGCGGTGCTGTCTTTTTCAACGACAGTTATGAAAAGCACAGAGTTCATGGCAATTGAAGAAGTGACGGAACAGGAGATCGACAGTGCCGTACTGGCAGAACTTCCCAGCGCGGTGATCTATATTACCGCGCCGGGAGATGATCTGTGGAGTATCGGCCGTAAATATCATATGCCGGTAAAAGCGGTCCGGGAACTGAATGCGTTGGAAAGCGATGAATTAAAACCCGGCCGGAAACTTCTGCTGGTAAAAGGTCTTTAGGCTTCGGCAGTCAGATCGGCGTCAGCAGCCAGTTTATCGAACTTTTCCATAACGGCATCGTAAGTCTTCTGGGAGATCTCGGGGAGAGAACCGCCCCAGGTCTTCTCCGCCTGTGCATAGCCCTTTTTGAATGCCTCGCGCATGGATTCGATCTTGTCGGGATCTCCGCCGGTCAGAGCAGTGGCGAACTGGATGATACGGTCGGAGGTCTGGTTCACACCCCAGTAGCCGTCTTCTGCAATGTCTGCCTGTGCCTGCGCTTTGGTGGCGGGATCTACGGTATAATTACCGGAACGTAAGAAGGACCAGATATCATTGGCATTGCCGTAGGTGTCAGCCTGTTTGCCCATCATCTGTTCTACCAGGGAACGAAGCTGGCTGGTACGTGCATCTGCATCCGCTTTTAATTTGTTGATCAAAGCGGTGTCCGGTTTATAGGTTTTCTTCGTGGAAGAGGTCTTGGTGTCGGTATTGTGTTCATAGATGACACCGGTATCCTCTGAGGTCTTTGTGCTTTTTACTTCCTCGGCGGAAGTTTTTTCTTTTGCTGCACTTGAGCTGCTGTAGCTGTAAGCTGCAGCGGCCTGTGTTGATGTAATTCCGTTTACACTCATAATTTCCTCTTTTCCGGTACGGCTTTTGTCCGTACCTTTTGTCATCCTTGACTGTGGTGTTACTTACTACACCCATTATATCGGAGAAAAACGTCAAATACTTTAGGGAACCATTGACAAAGAGAAATGGATTGTATAGAATTAAGTACAATCATTGTATACAAAACGGAGCAGAGCAAAATGAACGAATATCGGATAAAAGCATATGCCAAAATTAATCTGGGCCTGGATGTTGTCAGAAGACTGGAAAATGGCTATCACGAAGTGAAGATGGTCATGCAGACCGTTGGTATTTATGATGTACTGGATTTTCAGCGGACAGCCGGCGGCATCGTCATCACTACGGATTCCGGGGAGCTTCCCACGAATGAGGATAACCTGATCTATAAAGCGGCAAAACTCATGATTGAGAAATATCATATTACCGAAGGCGTGAAGATCCACCTGGAGAAGCATATTCCGATCGCAGCCGGTATGGCGGGAGGAAGTACGGATGCTGCAGCCACCCTGAAGGGAATGAACCGCCTGTTTGATCTGGGATGTACGTTGAAGGATCTGATGGAGCTGGGTGTGAATATCGGTGCAGATGTTCCGTATTGTGTCATGGGAGGAACGGCTCTGGCCGAAGGGATCGGTGAGAAGCTGACTCCGCTGGCTCCGGCACCGGATTGTTATGTATTGGTGGCAAAGCCGGATATTAATGTGTCTACGAAGTATGTGTATGAACATCTGGATGCGCAGGAGATTGTAAAGCATCCGGATATTGACGGCATGGTGGAAGCTATCGCCGAGGAGAGCTTACAGGGAATTCTGGACCGGATGGAAAATGTGCTGGAGACAGTGACTGTCAGTGCATATCCCATCATTCAGAAGATCAAAGACCGGATGAAGGAACTGGGAGCCATCAACAGCCTGATGAGCGGAAGCGGCCCAACGGTATTCGGCATTTTTGTAGAAAAAGACATGGCCCGCAGGGCATATGATAAATTGGAGGAGGAACAGCTGGCTAAGCAGATATTCCTGACGGAATTCTGTGAGTAACGGCAAAAAAGGTTATGCAGGATAATTTACAGGTGACAATGGATGAATTTCTGCCGCTTCGGGATGTGGTATTCAACACTTTGCGACAGGCCATTCTTACGGGAGAACTGAAACCGGGAGAACGACTCATGGAGATCCACCTTGCCAATAAGCTGGGAGTCAGTCGTACACCGATCCGGGAAGCGATCCGTAAGCTGGAGCTGGAAGGGCTGGTGACCATGATCCCCAGAAGAGGAGCGGAAGTAGCGCAGATCACGGAGAAAAGCATGAACGATGTGCTGGAAGTGCGTCGTGCACTGGATGCTCTCTGCGTGGAACTGGCATGTGACCGTATCTCACAGGAAGAATTGCAGCATTTGAAAAAGGCATGTGATATCTTTGAAGAGGCGGTGAAGACCAAAGATGTGAAACAGATCGCACAGGCGGATGTGGCACTGCATGATATCATTGTGGAAGCTACGGGGAACCAGCGCCTGATCCAGCTGGTGAATAATCTGTCGGAGCAGATGTACCGTTACCGGTTTGAGTACATCAAAGACAGCAGCCAGCATGAACGCCTCGTGGAGGAACATAAGGTGATCTACGAAAGCATTGTCAAAAAGGATAAGGAAACGGCATCCCATATGGCCAAGGTGCATATCGATAACCAGAAAAAGGCCATCATCCGCCAAATCCGACTGGAGCGGGAGAAAAATAAATAACTTCGGAATCGTATAATCTATCCGGAAAGTGGAAATTCTTTCCATAAACCATAAAAGGAAAGAGGTTCACTGATGGATAGATTATGTGTTTTTTATGAAAAATTACGGAGAGTGGCATGGCAGGGGATCCGGGTGGCGGCGGTCTGCACAGCCTGCTATGGCTGGTGGGGAGTGATCTACCCGGAACTGGCCATGCTGCCGTCCACTTATGAGATCGTATACGAGGAGCAGGCAGAGGAGACCAGGACTGTACAGAAGGATGCGGAAGTGGTAGAATGGAATTCCGACAGTCAGATCTACTGGAAGATCCTGGAGGCGGATCCGGAACAGATCCACTTCAAGAGCAGACTGCTTACGATGTTAAAAAGATAGAAGGAGAAATCCCATGTATCAGGAGAATATAACTGCGCTGAAAAAGGATGCACCCATCGGTGTATTTGATTCCGGCATCGGCGGACTGACCGTAGCCCGGGAGATCATGCGGCAGATTCCCAATGAGAAGATTATATATTTCGGAGATACGGCGAGAATGCCCTATGGCAGCAAGTCCAGGGAAACGGTCACCGGCTTCTCCAAACAGATTGTGCGTTTCCTGGAAACTTTTCAGGTGAAGACCATTGTGGTGGCATGCAATACGGCAAGCGCCTATGCACTGGATGAATTGGAGAAGGAACTGGATATTCCCATCATTGGTGTGATCAAGCCGGGAGCGAAGACCGCAGCGGAAGTGACCCGCAACGGGCGTATCGGCGTTATTGCCACCGAGGCTACCATCGGCAGCCAGATGTACAATAAATACATACAGGAACTGAACAAAAATGTCACCATCTACGGGAAAGCCTGTCCCCTGTTTGTGCCGCTGGTGGAAGAGGGACTGTGGGAGGATCCCGTGACGGACGAGATTGCAAGACGGTATCTCACAGAACTGATCGACATAGATATTGATACTCTGATTTTAGGATGCACGCATTATCCGTTGATCCGCTCTACGGTAGGACGGATCATGGGAGATCAGGTGACATTGGTGAACCCGGCATATGAGACCGCCAGAGAACTGAAGGAGCTGTTACAGCACTATGACATTCTCAATGAGGAAGAACCTCATCTGGGAGAAAATAAATATCAGTTCTATGTCAGCGACGGTGCGGAGAAGTTCAAACGTTTTGCCAACTCTATTATTAAATATGGTATTTTATCAGCCAAGACGATCAAGATTGATGAGTATTAAAAGGACGGATAAAGATGAATCGGGAAGTAGAACTCGTCCTGTCCGGTCTGCACGATGCTGAGGGCGCTTCGGATAAGGATGCAGTGGAGACCGCACAGACAGCACAATATTTTAAGAGAAACGACAGCCATTATCTTCTCTATGAGGAGGATATAGAGGGATTCGACGGAACCTGTAAGAGCCGGATCAAGTTCCGGGATAACCTCCTGGAGCTGACCAGGCAGGGAGCCGTGGAGATGCATATGATCTTCGAGGAAAATAAGCGACATGTGGTGCCCTACAATACGCCCTACGGACAGCTGCTGCTGGGGATCGAGACCCGCAGGGTGCAGGTAGAAGAACAGAAAGATCGGATCTGTGTGACGGTGGAATATATCCTGGACCAGGAGGGAGAGCCTTTCAGTGAGAGCTGTTTAAAGCTATATATCAGGGAGAAACAGTAACGATTCGGAATTCTATGCAAAAAAATAGCAGATGCTCATATCTGCTATTTTTTAATGGCTCTGAATCGTTATTTACTTGACAGGCTTTGCTCCTGCTTTTTCCTGTGCGGAAGCGATCATGCGCTTGAAGAAGCCTTTCTTTTTCTCCGGAGCGGCTTCGGTCTTGCCGTGCAGTCCCTTGACATCCAGTACATAGATACCGCTGACAACGGCCTTAACTTCCTTTTTCACGGGAACACTTTCGAAGATTTTTTCATCACAGATCAAGGATACGATCTGGGGTCCGACCTTTGCCTTGATGATGGGAAGCTTGGAGCCACGCATCATCTTCGGTGTCTGATCGATCACCATTTGGGGAAGACCGGCATCTTTCATTTTCATGCGTTTCTTATCGATGATCAGCATGGATACGGTCTGCTTGTTGGCATCTAACAGCTCCTGCTGTTCTGCCTGCTTTTTCTGTGCTTTCTTGCCTAAGAAATATAATACTGCAATGATGATAGCCAGAACTATCACGATAACTAATAATGTAATTGCAACCGGACTCATTTTCAGTCCCTCCTTCAGTTAATAGGAACAAATTCCTAAAAAACATTGTAACATAGATGTGATGAAATACGCAACCATACATTTATGATTTCCGTTTAAATGATTTCCGTTTAAATCATCTTTTTCTGTTCACCGTGGTATGTTATACTATATCCGGAGGGTATTTATGGACGAAGCATTTGAAATCATAAAGACAGGAATAGATTTTTTTGGCAGCCACCTGGTGTTTTTTAATCTGCTGTTTGCCATTGTGATCGTCTTTTTCCAAAGGCGCGATCCCAAGAGTGTCTGGGCGTGGCTTTTGCTTTTGTATTTTATTCCGGTGCTGGGTTTTGTATTTTACCTGTTACTGGGGCAGGATATGCATAAGCGGAAAATGTTCCGGATCAAAGAGGTGGAGGATCACATCAGTAAAGATATCAGACAGCAGGAGTATCGGCTGCGTTCCCGGGATGTCCAGGAGCTGGATGAAAATATCCGGGGGTATGAGGATCTGGTCATGTATAATCTGGAGGCCGGAGAAGCCATGCTGACGAAGGACAACGATGT
>ENA-UEOL01001386-UEOL01001386.1-human-gut-metagenome-genome-assembly--contig:-NODE-1386-length-15675-cov-21.865624_pt1 | contig 15675 bp, 19 predicted proteins | sample MGYA00242884_ERZ507884 | MGnify/ENA primary metagenome ERZ507884 (study PRJEB26167, sample SAMN06115417) | human gut metagenome | host: Homo sapiens | place: China:Chongqing | collected 2015-03-06... | reverse complement strand
AGCGGCTACCACCACATGCTGGCAAAGCGCGGCATCCACTGGGAGAGCGATGAGCACCTTGCCTTCACCGACGCAGTGTTCGAGCTCATCAACTACGCCGCTGTCAAGGCGGACACAGCTCTGGCACGGGAAAAGGGTCGTTACGCGCTCTTTGAGGGCAGCGACTGGGAACTGGATACCCAAAAGATAGATTTTATCGACGGGAATATCAATATCGAGCAAGTACATTGTCCTCTGAGAGGTTCCGGTGACTGTCAGTATGAGAATGTGATATGCAATCCCAAACGTACATCAGCCCTTACCGTAAGACAGCTACAAATAGCAGCTGCACTAGCCGAAGGACTGACCCCGCAAGAAGTATCAGACAGATTATATATCTCAATCCATACGGTACACAATACCATACAGGCAATTAAGGTAAAACTAAACCTCAAGAATACAAGTCAAATTATTACCTGGTATAACAATTTTGAATTATGACAAAGAAAAAGGATATTGTTTTGGTTAATCATCTTAAATATATCAAGAAACGCAGAATGCAGAAGTATCATGCTCGTAAGATTATGAGGTTCTTCAGACAATATGGGATTGACCCATTATGGATTAATCATTTTGTTAAGGTTAGAAAAGTGCTGTATAAAAATAAATTATAATAATCATGAATAAAGAACCTCGAAATTTAGCAACATACAAAGAGTTCGGTAAGATGCTGCAGGAAGTGGCCAACATATATTCCCAAATGGGTGATACTCCATTGGAAGAAGAGGGTTGGGAGAGAGAGGATATATCTAATGCTATCTACTTCATAACAAACAAACATGATTTTCAGGACTTCATCCGGCCGTGGAAAGATGCTTTTCTACGCAATCCAATTGACGTAACGGAAGCTAAGAGATGGGCTGCATACGTGAAAAATTGCCGGGAAAAAGGAATACCATGTAATTACCAGGAATACCAAGGCTACACAGAGAATGAACAACACGAATTAAAAGGATGAGTATGGGAAACATGAAATTACACAAAATGGAAGAATGGGAATCCGTCTTCCATACAAAACAAATTGAGCACGTCTATTACACTTCTGACATGCTGGTACGTAAGGTGACCGGTTACATTATAATATGCCGAAAATCGCTGAATAACGGTATCTCAAAAAATACGCCCCGGCGAAAACGAGTCCGATGGGATGGCTATGGACGTTGTTACAACATCAACAACAATACCCGTTTGCGTGACCACGACATACACTTCTAATCTATCTTTTATAAAGCCGGCAAATGCCTGATATTTGCCGGTATCCAAAACACTCTAAAACATGATTTCCAACTCAGACATAGAAAAGATTCTTGACCGTGCCGACATAGTAGACGTAGTAGGACAATTCGTCCAGCTGCAACGGTCCGGAGTCAGATACAAGGCATGCTGTCCGTTCCATCAGGAAGACACCCCGTCCTTCATGGTAGACCAGGCACGCGGCTTATGGTACTGCTTCGGTGCTTGCAAAGAAGGTGGCAACGTCATTAAGTTTGTGGAGAAAATAAATAACATGAACTTCCCAGAGGCATGTCACTGGCTGGCCGACAAATACGGCATCGATATAGAAGACAAGAAAGAAGAGAAAAATCCGGAAGAGCTAAAGGCAATTCGCAAACGTGCGTCCATGTTCGCAATAAATGAATTTGCGGCTCAATACTTTCTTGCAAACCTGCAAAAAACAGAAGCTGACGCTGCACGGGCCAAAATCAAACAGAGATGGGGTGAGCAATATCCTCAGGAGCAAGGTATCGGTTATGCACTTTCTTCCTGGTCCGCTTTTGCAGACGCAGCCATCAAGGCCGGATACTCTGCCGATCTGCTGGTAGAGTGCGGACTGATCCGGAAGCGCAAGGAGGGTGACGGATATTATGACTTCTATCGTGACCGTATCATGATACCCATCCGCGACCGGTTCCGGAACATCATCGGGTGGACTGCCCGCGACATGAGCGAAGTGGATGGCACTCCCAAATACCTCAATTCTTGTCAAAGCGATATATATGACAAGTCCGACAGCATATTCGGTATTGACAACGCCATCAGGCAGGCCGCCAAAGAAGAAAAGTTTTATTGTGTGGAAGGTGCCCCCGACGTAATGCGCCTGCAGTCCATCGGCATAAACAACACCATTGCCTCGCTGGGTGCTGCCTGGACAAAAAAACAGTTCTACCAGATTAAAAGGTATGCCACTTCCCTTTGCTTCCTTCCAGACGCGGACGCCATCAAACCAGGTGAACAATACGGTACCGGAATAGCAGCCGTCATCAAATCCGGCCAACTGGCTATGGAGTGCGGTTTCTCCGTATCCGTAAAGGAGATTCCCTGTGGTGAAGGAAATACGAAAAATGATCCGGACTCTTACTGTACCAGCCGTACCAAGTTCAAAGACCTTGACGAAGTAGATTTCATCACCTGGTATGCCGGATATGCCTTCAAGGCTGACGGTACCACCGAAGACAAAAGTTCAGCCGTATCCAAGATTGCCCAGATGGTGGCCATGGTTGGTGATGAAGTCAAAGAACAGATGTACCTGGAGCAGCTGAAGAAAATCTATAACCATAAGAATCTTTGGCTAACGGCCATCAACCGTGAAAAGAAGAAAATTTCCGAATCCAGGGCAGACAAGACACAGACCATCAACCGGGATTTGCTGGCCAAATATGGGTTCTTTGAGTCCAACAACTGTTATTACTCGACCAACGACGGGAAAGAATATCAGTGGTCAAACTTCGTAATGCAACCGATGTTTCACATTAAAGACTCTCTTAACCCAAAGCGACTGTACCGCATCAAGAACCAGAATCGCCAGGAGGAAGTCGTGGAGATGAAGCAAGAAGACCTGGTGTCGTTATCAAAGTTCAAACAGAAGGTCGAAGGACTGGGTAACTATATCTGGCTGGCTACCGAAAAAGAAATGACACGCCTGAAGATGTATCTCTATGAGCAGACGGAAACCGCGGTGGAGATTACCCAGTTAGGGTGGCAACGCAAAGGATTCTATGCGTTCGGCAATGGAGTATTTGACACCGAATGGCACCCGGTAGATGATTATGGCATTGTTCGCCTGGGCGATAAAGGAAACTACTACCTTCCGGCCTCCAGTCTGATTTACCGGGATGATGACAAACTGTTCCAGTTCGAGCGGCGATTTGTCCACCTGAACTACTCCGGCATCTCCATGAGAGACTACTTTACCAAACTGGTAGGAGTTTTCGGAGATAATGCAAAAGTGGGTATCTGCTTTCTCCTGGCCACATTGTTCCGCGACGTGATTACCGGTTATACCAAGAGCTTCCCCATCCTGAACCTGTTCGGGCCGAAAGGTTCAGGAAAGTCAGAGCTCGGTCACAGCCTGATGTCCTTGTTCATTATCGACAACACACCTCCCAACATTCAGAATGCCACTATCCCGGCACTGGCCGAGCTGGTAGCACAATGTTCAAACGCCCTGGTACATATTGATGAATTTAAAAACAACATTGACATCGACAAACGCGAATACTTGAAAGGTTTATGGGATGGAGCCGGGCGCAGCCGTATCAACATGGACAGAGACAAGAAGCGTGAGATAACAGCCGTTGACTCAGGAGTCATCCTTTCCGGACAGGAGATGGCAACAGCTGATATAGCTCTCTTCAGTAGACTTATATTCCTGACGTTTTCCAAATCAGAATTTACCGATGCGGAAAAGAAACGATACAGCGAACTGGTAGACATTCGCAAACGAGGCCTGTCACACCTGACCCTTCAGATATTGCGTCATCGGGCCAAGATGGAGCAACAGTTCGTCAGCAACTTTCATTCCTGTTTGTCTAACATTATTGAAGGACTGGGGGCGGAGAAAGTGGAAGACCGAATCTTGCGTAACTGGATCATACCGCTGGCAGCCTTCAGAACGCTCGAGGGTGTACTTGACTTGCCGTTTTCATACCAGGATATTCGCAAGGTTACACTGGATGGCATAGTCCGTCAGAACGCAGAATGTAAAAGCAACAATGAATTGGCCAACTTTTGGAATGTGGTATCTTATCTGCAGCAGGATGGTGAGATATTTATCGAAGGTGATTACCGTATAGAATATGTCAATAAGTTCAAAAGTAACCTGATAAAGATTGAACAGCAGTACCAGGAACCCAAGGCCATCCTTATGATGCGCAAGAACCGCATCTTCATGCTGTATAAAAAGTTCGGCAAGCAAGTTGGCGATTCAATTCTTCCGGAAGGATCGCTGGTGTACTACCTGGAGAACTCTAAGGAATACATGGGTAAAAAGAACTCAGTCCGGTTCAAAAACATACAGCGTGGTGTGGAAGTTCAGAAAATAGAAACGACTCCCACCGGAGGGATATCTTACAAAAAGACTTCGACACCGGACATTGCCCTGTGTTTCGATTACAAGATGATTAAGGATACTTATAATATTAACCTCGAGGTAGAAGTAGAAGGTAATGAGACCACAAGTGATGATTTAGATGAGTAATAAAAATGGTTTTAGAGTTGTAGAAAGGCGTGGCGTCGTGAGGACGCTGCGCCTTTTTTTATATGCCCGGAGCAGTATTCACCCTTTTCAAATGGGGTGAAAAAGGCTTCTACACTTTCTACACCTTCTACAATGTTAATAATGAGGCATTTATATATTCTACATACATTCTACAAATCTTCTACAAAATTCTACAAAATGCCGTTTTTGTTAAAACCTTCTACAAATTACTTCATTTTCTACATAATTTCTACAATTGTAGAAGCCTTATAAAATTATAAACTATTGATTACCAGTATATTTTATTTTCTGTAGAAAGTGTAGAAGGTGTAGAAGGCAAAAAGTATGTCATATCTGGAAATATACTTTTTGCTTTTGGAGCACATTAATAGCATATTTATTTATCTAAAAAGTAATATATATATTATATTTGTAATAGATAATCAATTCATTATGAGCCACATTGTGTTTTATATCAAACTGGAGCCTTATTTAAAGCAATGGCTTCACAATAGCCTGGGAAATCCGGTGGTATTTCCACCGCAGAGTAATGAGAATGCTGTCATCCGCCGGTTCCTCCGGAAAAGACCACCGGAAGTTCAGCCGGAAATGGCAGAAGACGAATTGACAGCCATCGTCATTCCCGACAGCAAAGCCAAACCGCCGCAATATTATAACTACCTGGGCAAAAAAGCCAAGGCAGCTGTAAAGGAGACCATCGAAGACCTGTTCCGGGCGAACCTCTGGAATGAGATGAGCGACCTGACCAAGCGCGATTGCGGCCTGAACAAGACCATCGCAGCCTGGTGTGAAATGCACGGCATCGATGACGACTATTCGGAGACTGTCAGACAGAAATACTACCGCATGAGGACCAGTTATAGCCGGAGAGGTATCTTTTTAGGTTCTTTAACCAGAAAACACTCGGATGAGTAGGCCATTTTTGTACAAACCCAAACAACACCGAACACACATAATCCAATAACGATAATCATGGTACATCTGATTCAGAACATTAGAAAAGTAGAATGCATCGAGGCCTATCACCTTCAGCATTCAGACATCATAGCCGACCGGGGAGTATGGCTGAATGTCTACCAGCAATTCAGCCCAATTTCAACCATCGGGCTGAGTTCAGTCGAGATTTCCGACAAAATCGAGAACAAACAACGCATTTTCACTACCAAACTCACCATGTTCCGGTCAAAGAAGCTGCTACCTGGTGCCAAAAAGTTCTGCTTCAAGGTAACAACCGTCACCGGCTCCCAGTTCCTGATTGGTTCATCCGAAAAGCCCTACCCCGTCATACAAAACGAAGAGACTTTTCCGTCCGCAGCCAGTGGACGGGCAGGTGTTACCGTCATAGTAACCCTGACCTCCCCTATTCCGATGCTTGCCATATTAGATTAGAGTCTTTTTATGCAATATATATAAGGTATAATATTGCGTAGACTAATTTTCGACAACATGGATTATAGTATTAGTATTGATTCACACATCGGTCCTTGGGGATATTCGAAGAACTATATCCGAAGCCAGATGTCAGGCTTGAAAAACAAGCCTGTCAATGTGCGTGTATCGTCCCTCGGTGGCTCGGTAGACGATGCGCTCGACATCCGGCAGCAGTTTCTTGATCACGGCAACGTGACTTGCTACCTGTATGGATACGTGGCCAGTGCGGCTACCATTCTGGCTACCGGTGCCAAGAAAACCTGCATGTCCAGATATGCATTCTATCTTATTCATAAGGTGTCAAACTGGGTGGATGCCTGGGGCAACTACAATGCCGACCAGATTCAGCAGCTTATCGACGACCTGAAGGCTAACAAGCTGGAGAATGACAAGATGGACTTGGTGCTGGCCAACCTCTATGCCAACAAGTGCAAGAAAAAAGTAGATGACATTCTTCCAATCCTGAAAGAAGGACGCTGGCTTACTGCCCAGGAAGCACTTGAATACGGATTCATTGACGAAATCGTAGAAGACGGCTCAAAACTGAACTTCGACGATGCCATGAAGACCCGCTTCAACATGTTCCATCTTCCGGCATTGCCTTCGATGGAGGACAAGACCGAAAGTCCGGAAGCAGAAACCGCACCCAGTTGGTTCAACAATTTCGTGAACAAATTATTCAAGGGACACCAGCCGGATACTCCACAGGCACAAAATAAACCACTCAATCATTCAACAACACAAATGAAAAAGGATTATCAGAAAGTCAATTCCATCTTGAAAATCGAGGGTGTGGAAGTTGACAAGGATGGTAAGGTAACGCTTACCGAAGAACAGGTCAAGGCCCTCAATGACCGCATCACCAATCTGGAACAGGAATCTTCTGATAAAGACAATCAGATTTCAGAACTGAAAAAGCAGAATGAGAACCTGAAAAAGAACGATGGTGAAGACACTACTCACATTAATGGTGACGAAGGTGAGGATGATGACCTCACAAAGCTCAACACAGCACAAGAAATGTTCAACAACGTAAAAGAATTGTTATAATATGGCAGATACAAAAGGTTACGTACAGATTACTGATGAACAGCTTGCCAAGTCGGCTGTCAAGTATAGAAAAGAATTGCTTATGATGCCTGTTCTTGCCATGGCTTCAACTTTGCAGCACATGTCTCAGAGACCTGGTGTTATAGGGAAAGAGACTGTAGGTGAAGTTAATGGTGACATTGAACTCGGGCCGTATGATGAAGGGCGTGTTGATGAAAATGGTGTATCCATTGATCCGCGTACATTAGAGACTTTCTTAGGTAGCGTAGTGAAAAAGTTTTCCCCGAACTCTGTATGGCAAACAGTTTATGGCAACTTGATTTCAAAGGGGGAAGCTTTAAAGAATGTCGACATCACCCGTCAGGTTCTTGCTTTCCTTTCTGCTAAACTCGGTGCGAATCTTAATGCTGTCTTATGGTCTGCTAAACGTAATGAGAGTGGAACAAAATCAAAAGACCTTTTTAATGGTTTTGATACCATCACAAAAACAGAAATGGACGCTTCCAAGATTTCTGCAGACCTTAAAAACATGTTTACTATCGAGGCTATCAGCAAAGACAATGCTGTGGATGTTTTAAAGGAATTCTACCGTGCCGCCGACCCCCTGTTGCGAGAAACTCAAACTAAACTGTTTATCCCTCAGGGTGTTTATGACAACTATGTAGACGATTATCAGGCTACCGTTGGCCATGTTCCTTATAATACGTCATTTGAGAAGACGTTTCTCGAAAGTTCTAACAATAGATGTGAGCTGGTTCCTCTGGCTAACAAAGCCGGTTCCGCTTTCATTCACCTTACTACAAAAAGTAATATGCTTGTTGGTTACGGTAATGGTGCTGATAAGGAAACGATTCTGGTAGAAAAGCATCATCCATTCAAACTTGACTTTGTTGCTACCATGTTTTTTGGTGCTGAATTTGAATCAATTTCTAAAGAGCGTCTGCTGGTGGGTACCATCGACGGTACAACTCCAGTTCTCGCTGGCATAGGAGGGTAAATTATGGCAGTAGATTGTACAAGCAAAGGGATGTACGAATCCCTTTCCTGGTGTCCAGGTCAGACCTCACAGCCAGGTATCAGACGTAAGGTTTTCTTCATTCCGAAAAGCTGGATTGAAAAATGGCCGGTACTTCCTGACATTGACGGAGCGGAGAGCATGGCTTCATTAGCCACATACGAAGGCGACTTTGTGCTGGCGGCAGACAAGAAATGGCAGTACCTGGAGGTATTGACCACCAAATCCAACATTGCCTCTGATTCACAAGGTGAAAAGCCTTCCAAAACGATTCTTAACAAAGCTACATTGTTATATGCCGGTACAGACGAAGAAGCATCAGGATTTTGCCGACAGGCAAATAATGATGAGATGATTTATCTGTGCCAGCAGCGTAACGGAAAGTTTCGCGTAGTAGGTTCAGAAGCCTATGATCCTGATACAACAATCTCCCAGACCTCCGGCGAAGGAGAAACAGGTACAGCAGGAACTACCCTCACGGCACAGTGTACGGACATTTGCCCGTCACCGTTCTACACCGGTAAAATCGAAACAGAAAATGGCGATATCTCCGGAGCGGATGGTAGCGCAATCCTTCCGGGTGGATAATAATAGGAGGCTACAATTATGTACATAGATGAACAGTTAACCATAAACATGCAAGGCTGGCTCAATACGGAGCCGGCCAAGCGTGACCTGATGAAAGGTGCGGAAATGGTGCTCAAGCTGACCCGTAACCGCATCCTTTATCAGAACATTTCCCACAATCCGCAGAAGTTTGCAAGCAAGATTGAATATGAGCTGAAGAAACACTTGGCCATCCGCCTGGACCGAAAGACGATTCAGGACGTGGTCAAGATGGACAAAGAGCTGGTTCCGGCCGTAGCTGAAACATTGGCCACCTTCCAACCTGAATTCAGTTCTGACGACGACACACCGCAAGAAGCGACCATTGCCAAAGGCAAACGCGCGGATCATGATTCACTACCCGAAGAAATCCGTCAGCTGTGGGAAGACAACAAAGACATCTACTTCCGTTTGAAGCAGACTTTTGAGACTTTGAAAACCATGAAGGATGCTCTTCCATGCGACAGGTACGAATACCTGAAGCAACTGGAAGAGCTGGATGCCAGATATCGGGATAACATGAACAAGTACGACCATTTCAATCCGGACACTCAGGGTGTCGGCGGTGCAGAAGGTGAATCACCTGAAGACCCCGCTGAAATGGCCAAAAAAGTCAGCGCAGCCCGCGGCTATCTGTCAGATAACAAGAAGAAACTGGCAGAGCTGAAGGAATCCGGAGACCAGGAGAAGTACGAGAAGCTGCTGGCCAAAGTACAGCAGAGATACGACTTCCTTATCTCCACTGGAAACAACGTAGGAGAAGACCAGGTGAATGCCTTACGTGAATTAGGGTTGAAAGCATGAAACATGTAAACCGATTGCTGAAGCCGTTATCCGATGTGCCGTTACAGGCGTACCTGGATAACCGGCTTCAGCTTTTTGATGTCCTCGAGTTCATCCTGTCACAGACCGGACCGGCTAAAGTCTACGTGTCCACTTTCTCTACTTCCGAGGAGTTCTTGCGCAGATTGTTCTCCCTCCGAAAACGGAAGCTGATTCTTCACTCTGTCCTGATGGCAGACCTGAAGGCAGCCAAGAAGACTGTAAATCTGTACACCTTTATGTCTTCCGTGTTCGATGATGTGTACCTCACGGAGAATCACTCCAAGGTACTGCTTATCGAGAACGACCACTGGAAGGTTACAGTCGTTACCAGCCAGAACCAGACGCGAGGAAACCGGACCGAATGTGCAATGATCACGACGCAGCCTGACATCTTCCTTACCTTACGAGACCAGTTTTCCGAAATTATTAATACCCGTAGCATACACCTCAATGGAATTCACTTCAGCACAGATTGACAGAATCAAGGAACTTGCCACGATGCTCACCCCTGTATCGGATATTGCAGTCCTGATGGACGTAGACGAACGCCGTTTGCGAGAAATCATTTCCGACAAATCCCATCCGGCCAGCATAGCCTACCGCAAAGGGAAAGCCGAACGGGCATTGCAGATCCGGCAAAACGAGCTGGAACTGGCAGAATCCGGAAGCCCGCTGGCGGTGCAGCTTGTGGGTTCCTACATCCGTGACATGGATTCCGACGAAGATTTATAACTATGCCATTACCCGCAACGATTGATATTGCCAAAGAAAACCTCTTCGCCTCGGTCGACGAGATGCGAGAGCGTAACATTCCCGAAGTCATCCAGCAGCGTCTACTCCGGCTTCGGGACATGTATAATTACTGGCTCCAGTACCCGCGCATACGGGAACAGGAAATAGTGCTCGAGCTTCAGAAGCGATACCAGATACAGAAGTCAGCTGCCTACGAAGACATCCGCATCATCAAATACCTGCTGGGTGATTTGAACAAAGCCACCAAGGACTACCATCGCTACCTCTTCATCCAGCGTAACGAAGAAAGTTACGAGATGGCCAAGCGCATGAAGGACGCCCGGGCGATGGCCGCCTGTGACAACTACTACGCCAAGTACATGCAGCTCGACAAGGAGGATGCCAAGGACTTAGGCTACGACAAGATTGTGGTGCAACCCTTCCAGCCGGACAGCGACCCGACGATTATCGGAATTAAACCGATACCGAACATCCGGCAACGCATTGCGGATAAGATAAAGCAGTACATGAATGAGGATGTCCAGGACATCCAGTTTGAGGATGCTGACTTCAACGAAGACGACATTTTCAACCCTAAAAAATCACAGGAGGCACCCGAACCATGAGAGAATACTTCCATGACACCCAGCAGCAGGTCCTATTCACCCCGGCAAAAGACATAGTACTTTGTGCCGGACGTGGTTGGGGGAAAGGTCCGATTCATGCCGCCATCAACCTGCGCAACATGCAGCGCATGCCAGGAAGCATCACCGGATTTGTGGCGGCCAACTGTAAGCGTGCCCTCACCAATACCATCCCGTCCATGCTGATCCACTGGCAACGCTGGGGCTTCAAGCGCGACGTACACTGGACTATCGGCAAGAAACCGCCGAAGTCCTGGGGATGGGGTGAACCCATCTTCCAGCCCGACAACTGGGAGAATGTCATTTCCTTCTACAACGGCTCGATAGGTTACATCATCAGCCAGGACCGTTCCGGAACTTCCAACTCCTTTTCACTGGATTACCTGGACATCGATGAAGCAAAGTACATCGACTTCGAGCAGCTAAAAGACGAAACTCTTCCGGCAAACCGTGGTAACAAGCAATATTTCGGCTATCACTACTTCCACCATGGCATGCTGATTACCTCCGATATGCCGGTCACAAAAAAAGGTTCCTGGTTCCTGGACTACGAAAAGAAGTGCGACCCGGAACTGATTGAAGTCATCCAGGCGACAGTACATGAGATTTGGCGGACGAAGAAACGCATCCGCGACCTTCAGGCTAAATCTGAACCTGTTCCTTTGTACTTGAAGGACTATCTGCGTACCCTGAACCGTGACGTGTGCCGCATGGGTTCTGTGGCAGTTCTGTACCGCGAGTTCTCCACGATTGAGAACATGCAGCTGCTGGGTGAAGCATTCATTAATCAGATGAAGCGTGACCTTCCCCCACTTACCTTTCAGACGGCCATCCTGTGCAAGCGTATCGGTATCAGCAAAGATGGCTTCTACTCCAGCATGACAGAGGGGCACAAATACAATGCGACTGACTTCAGCTACCTGGACAGTCTGGAATATCAGTTCGACAAAATCAAGAAGCCTTCCTGCCTGATGGATGCTGACCTCGATAGGGATAAGCCCATCTGTATCGCCTTTGACTTCAACGCGAACATCAACTGGCTGGTAGCCGGCCAGCCGGACCGGAACCGGCTGAAGGTGATTAAATCTTTCTGGGTAAAATACGAACGTAAGCTCGAGGCCCTGGTGGATGACTTCTGCAAGTATTACCGACACCAGCGACGCAAGGAAGTGATATTCTATTACGACAGTACGGCCTTAGGTTCAAACTATGCGGTCAATGACGAAGACTTTCATTACGTCATCGAGCGTGCTTTCCAGGACAGAGGTTGGGAGGTGCGTTCTGTCTATATAGGTCCCCCGATGAAGCACATCGAAAAGTGGCTGCTCCTCAACCGTATGTTTGCCGGAAAGGCTAAGCTCATTCCCTTCTTCAACGAACAGAACAACGAAGACCTGCTTATCTCCGTGCAGACTGCAGGCGTGTACAACGGCGGCAAAGACAAGCGGGGTGAAAAGCTGGCAGAGACAGAAGAAGACCAACTTCAGGCGAGAACGGACGGTTCGGATGCGTTCGATACGCTGTGTATCGGCTGTGAGCGTTTCCCCCAGATGACATTCGATATGTTTGTGACATCCTCTATGTAGTTTTCAAAAAGCTAATTAGTTTTATTCTTAGGGTAAGCCCTGATGACCATGCAAATGGTTGTCGGGGCTGTTTTTTTGTGCGCGAGTTGGCGTGTACCGTGCGTGTAGAAGGGTGTGCCGTTACATATTCCGATTTTTTCAAAGATGCTAATTAGGTTTATGGCGTAGGGCGGTGGGGGGTCGGATTCCCGACGTCCGCATAAAATGCGGTGTTTGGTGGGCATATTCGTTTGATTGTGTGCCGTTTTCGTTTCGGATGGCCGGAAAATCCAAGCAAACGCCCCTGTTTTGGCCTGTTTTTTCAGGCTAATTTGCTGCCGCACAACCTGCTGGCGCCCGAAAAATCCTGAAGATTTTCCGGGTAACAAGGTAGAAAGACACTCGGTAGTCTTTCTGTGCTGGAGATAGCGTTCACGCAGCGGCCCACCCGCCCCATTGCTTTCCCTACTGGCGGTATAGCTAAAGCTATGTATTGTTTGACTGCTCTTCTGTTCTTCTCTTCGGAATTCATATCGGTGTCACCTCTCACTGCCGGTTACGCCTTTTCATCACTGCAAAGGTAAATGTTGCCTGCCGTATGCCAAGTTCAGGCGCTGTTCACTGTAAAAATCTCCACCCTTCCAGGGTAGTATTCAAGGCAGGGCTTTACGGTGAAAACTTGTCTTTCACGGCTGGCAACACCTTTTGAGGCAGTGTAAAAAGGCGAAACAAACCGACAGCGAAAGGCGACGGAATAAAAAAACCTCAGAGAAGGAAGAGCAGAAAAAAGGCTCACTACCTCGGCTCGAGGTTCAAGAATAAAACTCCAAAAACCACTGATATGAAAACCTTTACCGAATCCATGCTAAACCAGTGCAGAAAGTACATGTTCAACTTCTTTGACTACCTGCCCACAAAATATCAAGCCAGCGCAAGAGACTGGCAGGTGAGAAAATACGTTTGGGCGTTCAAAGACGGTAAATGTGCCGTTTCAGCAGCCCAGCTTGTCGCAAAGAAAATCCGTGAGCAGTTTGGCACGTCAGTGAGTGACCTGGTGTTTGTCTGTATCCCAGCCAGCAGCCAGCGGAAAAATGAAATCCGATACAGAGAGTTTTCGGAAGAAGTGGCCAGACTATCGGGAGCGGTAAACGGATACAGCCATATCACGGTAGAGGGTGAACGACTGGCAATCCACGAAAGCAAATCAGGGAAGCACGTAAACGACGTGCAGGTAATCAACTTCGACAAGGAGTTTTTCAAAGGTAAAAAAGTGCTTGTCTTCGATGACGTGATAACCCGTGGTTACTCCTACGCTCGTTTTGCCTGCCACCTTGAAAGTTTTGGCGCATCCGTTATCGGTGGAATGTTTTTAGCGAAAACCTTATTTGTATAACAATTTAATAAACAACATTATGAAAGATTTATTCGAAATTTGCGGAGAATGCCGCCACTTGAGCGACGCAGAAGTAGTTTATCAGCTTACCAACAACAAGGAAACAAGCAATCAGGTGAACGCCATGTTAGCGAACGGCAGCAATGTGTCAATAGAAGACATTTGCAACCTGCTTACACCGGCACGCCGAGATATGGCACTGGCAGTCATTGAACTATACAAGAGAATCAAGGAACGGAAGAACAACTACAAGCGTATAACTTCCAGTGCCGACGTTTACGAAGTGATGCTTCCCTACATGGCAGACCTGAAAGTAGAGGAATGTTGGGTTATCTTCCTGAATCAGGCAGCCCGAATCATCCGCAAACAGCGTATCTCAGTCGGAGGGCTGGCGTCTACTCAAGTAGATGTAAGAGTGATTTTACACGAGGCCCTTTCTTACAGTGCCACATCCATGATACTCTGCCACAATCACCCGTCAGGTAATTTCCAACCAAGTAAGGACGACGACCGCCTGACACATGCCTTGCTGGAAGCGGGACGAATTATGAATATCAGGCTTCTTGACCATGTGATAGTAACGGATGGAAGTTATTACAGCTACGGGGACGAAGGTAGGCTGTAGGGGCTGCAAATGGCCGTAGCAGCGTTTAGGGAGGTGGGTAGCGTCGCGGCCGCCCGCCGCCCGATTTTGCCTGCTGACACAAGCAAAATCGGGCGGCGGGAAATAAGGTATTTACTTTTTCTACGCCTAAAATCGGCGATAATAATAACTATTTTACTATTATTTTACCATTTTCATTTGTAGATAATAGTAAAATTACTATCTTTGCACTGTTGAATTAAAACAGTGATCTATGAAGACAGTGAAAGTTTCAGCAATTCTCCAGAAATTGCAGGATGACGGATGGTATCTATCGAATCAAGAAGGTAGCCATCGTCAATTCAAACATCCTGTCAAGAAAGGAAAAGTAACCGTCAACGGTCATCCTTCAGACGATGTTTGGGGATTTTTGCTAAAGAGTATTGAAAAGCAATCAGGGTTAAAATTTTAACCCTGAGCGCTTGCTCTAATAGATTTTTAATTCAACATAGGCGGTCTTAATAAGACCGCTTTATTTGAAAACTTAATACAATATTATATGGATAAAGTTGTTATTGAAACCGCACGTACTGAAAACGGATATAGTGGTGCATGTGAATTGCTCCCTGGGTGGATTGTAGCTACTACTGGTGATTTTGACAACTTTAAAAAAGAGGTTGTCGACAGCATCCGCTTTTATGTAGATTGCGCCAAAAAGGACGGAGATGAATATCCTGCGGTCTTTGATGGAGAATATGAGCTTGTGTACAAATTTGACGTGCAAAGCCTATTACTTTATTATCAGGGTATTTTCTCTTTTTCTGCTCTACAAACTATTACTGGGATAAACCAAAAGCAGCTTGCACATTATGCAGCAGGCAGAAGCAAGCCACGCCCTCAACAGGCTGAAAAAATAGCCAGAGGATTACATGATTTGGCAAAAGATTTAATGTCGGTCACTGTTTAATTCAACACTTTACTTTGACCTAATTAATGAGGAACCTCTTATTTTTTGAGGTTCCTTTTTATGGTAACTATATTTTTAATAATCATTTCTATATTCGTTTGTCTATTTTTTATAGTTTTGTTATCATCAAAATTAAAAGTCGATTATTATGAAATTAGTAAAATTTAAAGAAGTCAATTTAGGGGATTCTTTTTTTGACAGTCTAAAAGAAGACTATGACGGTTTTGAAAAATGGTTTGAAAAGAAAAGTGAAGATTATGCATACATACAAAAGAAAGAAGACGGATCATTACAAGCTTTTCTTTACTTGAAAATAGAAGATGATGC
>ENA-UEOL01001385-UEOL01001385.1-human-gut-metagenome-genome-assembly--contig:-NODE-1385-length-15678-cov-15.882123_pt1 | contig 15678 bp, 18 predicted proteins | sample MGYA00242884_ERZ507884 | MGnify/ENA primary metagenome ERZ507884 (study PRJEB26167, sample SAMN06115417) | human gut metagenome | host: Homo sapiens | place: China:Chongqing | collected 2015-03-06... | reverse complement strand
TAATTAGAGAAATATTTCCGTAATAATTTTAGTTAAATACACATTTAGCCAATGATTAGTGGACGATGATTAATGATTAATGATTAATTTTGCGGACGATTAATGAATGTAGGACGAATAATCAGCCACAACCATTAATCACTTAACCATTAATCATTATCAAAAATGGCAGTTAAGAAGAATACACTTCTCATCGTGGCAGGCAGCCTCCTTATCTTATTATTAATAGGAGTTACCATTCTGCTGATTTCCGAAAAGCAAACCAACAAGGAACTGGTGATGGAATTCAATCTGGATAAAGAAGACCTTGAAAATCAATACACAGACTTCGCCAGACAATATGACGAACTGAAGCTGACAGTCTCCAACGACTCCCTCTCCGTACTCTTAGAGCAGGAACAATTGAAGACCCAACGTTTATTGGAAGAACTCCGCACCGTGAAGAGCAGCAATGCCACCGAGATACGCCGTCTGAAGAAGGAACTGGCCTCTCTCCGCAAAGTCATGATAGGCTATATCAACCAGATTGACTCGCTGAACCGCCTGACTGCTCAACAGAAGGAAATCATAGCCGATGTCACCAAGAAGTACAACGCCGCTTCCCGGCAAATCAGCAACTTGTCCGAAGAGAAGAAGAACCTTACCAAGACCGTGACACTTGCCGCCCAACTGGACGCCACCAACATCTCTGTGCAGCCCACAAACAAACGCGGCAAGACTGCCAAGAAGGTGAAAGACATCGTGAAGTTCAAAATAAACTTCTCCATCGTGAAAAACATCACTGCAGAGACCGGCGAACGTACCCTCTACATCCGCATCACCAAACCGGACAATGACGTGCTGACCAAAAGTTCCTCGAACACCTTCCCATACGAGAACCGGGAACTGGTATATTCCATCAAGAAGTATATAGAATACAACGGAGAAGAGCAAGCCGTCACCGTATATTGGGATGTAGAAGAATACCTCTATGCAGGCACCTACCGCGTAGACATTTTTGCTGACGGTACCCTTATCGGTTCGCAATCATTCAGCTTGAATTAATACAAAAAAATCTAAATTATTTTGCAATATCATTGAAAGCCTATACATTTGCATCGTTGTTTATGCAATTATTGTTGCTGTATAAACAACAGATTCATCACCTTAATTAATGTATAGCCCAATGAAAAAGTTCTTCTGTTTCATCTGTTTGGCATACCTATCCTTCCCCATGAAGGCCCAGGAAGCATTAAGCTTGGATAGTTGCCGTGCATTGGCAATCTCCAACAACAAAGAACTGCTGATAAGCCAGGAAAAAATCAACGCTGCCCACTATCAAAGGAAAGCGGCATTTACTAATTACCTTCCCAACATTTCGGCCAGCGGCGGATATATGCGTAGTCAAAAAGAGTTGTCCATCCTCAGCGACGCTCAGAAAGGAGCCTTGTCCGGATTGGGTACAAGTCTCAGCGGACCGTTACAGCAGGCTGCCCAAGTCATCGCACAGCTTCATCCAGAACTGGCAGGCCAATTGCCGGCTTTAGGACAAAGCCTGGTAGGTGCCCTCGACGGTGCAGGCCAATCCTTGGTTGACGCCTTTCGTACAGACACCCGCAATATGTATGCGGGCGCACTGACCTTGACCCAACCCCTATATATGGGCGGCAAGATACGTGCCTACAACAAAATTACCAAATACGCCGAAGAGCTGGCCCGCCAGCAGCACAACACCGGTATGCAGGAAGTAATCCTGAGTACAGACCAGGCATATTGGCAGGTAGTGTCCCTTGCCCATAAAAAGAAGCTGGCAGAAGGTTATCTGAAACTACTGCAGAAGCTCGACAGCGACGTTGACAAAATGATTGCCGAAGGCGTTGCCACCAAAGCAGACGGACTCTCCATCAAAGTAAAAGTGAATGAGGCCGAAATGACCCTGACCAAAGTAACCGATGGCCTGAGCCTTGCCCGGATGCTGCTGTGCCAATTGTGTGGTCTCGACCTTTCCACTCCCGTCATGCTCACAGACGAACAGAAGGAAGACCTGGCTCCCACTACTCCGGAAAACGGTGCCATCGACATCAACAATGTTTATGCTACCCGTCCCGAAGTACGTAGCCTGGAACTTGCCACGCAGATTTATAAGCGGAAAGTAAATGTCACCCGTTCGGAATATCTTCCTTCCATAGCACTAATGGGCAGCTATATGGCAACCAACCCTTCCGTCTTCAACAGTTTCGAGAAAAAGTTCAAGGGGATGTGGAATGTGGGTGTCATGGTGTCGGTACCCATCTGGCACTGGGGCGAAGGCATCTATAAAGTAAAAGCAGCCAAATCGGAAGCACGCATCGCCCAATACCAGTTGGATGACGCCAAAGAAAAGATAGAGCTGCAGGTCAACCAGTCGGCTTTCCAAGTGAACGAAGCTGCCAAGAAACTGACCATGGCCGAAAAGAACCTGGAAAAAGCCAACGAGAACCTGAGATACGCCACACTTGGCTTTGAGGAAGGCGTTATACCTGCCAGCAATGTGCTCGAAGCGCACACCGCATGGCTTTCTGCCCAATCGGAAAAGATAGACGCACAGATTGACGTAAAACTGACGGAAATCTATCTGAGAAAGGCAACGGGGGAATTGACAATTGATAATTGATAGTTTCTTCAATCGTAAATAGTAAACAGTCAAATAGTAAATAATATGTTGGATACAAAATCACAAAACAGTAACATGTTGTTGGCATTCCTCACGCTGACGGGAGTGATTGCCATCGTTGCCCTTGTAGGTTTCTTCATGTTGCGTAAAGGGCCGGAAATTGTGCAAGGACAAGCAGAAGTAACGGAGTATCGAGTATCGAGCAAAGTGCCGGGACGTATTCTGGAATTTCGTGTAAAAGAGGGACAAAGCGTACAAGCCGGAGACACCCTTGCCATTTTGGAGGCTCCGGACGTGCAGGCCAAACTGGAACAAGCACGCGCCGCCGAATCGGTAGCCCAAGCCCAGAACGAAAAAGCTCTGAAAGGCGCCCGTCGGGAACAGATACAAGCTGCCTATGAAATGTGGCAAAAGGCACTGGCCGGACTGGAGATTGCCGAAAAATCCTACACGCGTGTGAAGAACCTGCACGACCAAGGCGTGATGTCTACACAAAAGCTTGACGAAGTTACCGCCCAACGCAATGCAGCCCGGGCTACGGAGAAAGCCGCCAAAGCCCAGTATGATATGGCCAAGAACGGTGCGGAACGCGAGGACAAAGCCGCTGCCGCTGCCTTGGTGGAACGTGCCAAAGGAGCTGTGGCCGAAGTTGAATCGTACATCAAGGAAACTTACCTGATTGCACAGACTGCCGGTGAGGTATCCGAGATATTCCCCAAAGTAGGCGAGCTCGTGGGCACGGGTGCTCCCATTATGAACATCGCCATTCTGGACGATATGTGGGTAACCTTCAATGTACGCGAGGACTTGCTGCAAGGGTTGGGTATGAATACCGAATTCGAGGCGTTCATCCCTGCACTCGATAAGAATATCCGCCTGAAAGTGTACTATATGAAAGACCTCGGCACATATGCCGCCTGGAAAGCGACCAAGACTACCGGCCAGTTCGACCTGAAAACATTCGAAGTAAAAGCCGCTCCGCAAGAGAAGGTGGAAGGACTGCGTCCGGGAATGAGTGTTGTATTGAAGAAGTAAAGGAGTTATGAGTTATTGGAGAGGATGATGGAAAGAAATAAGAAACATACGGCTTTGTGGAATGTAGCAAGACGCGAATGCCGCCGTCTTGTTTCCCGCCCGCTCTATCTGTTCTGTATGGTGATAGCACCGTTGTTCTGCTACATATTCTTCACCACGCTGATGGACTCCGGGCTTCCTACGGACATGCCCGTAGGTGTGGTGGACCAAGACATGAGTGCCACTTCACGCCAGCTGATACGTAACTTGGACGCTTTTGAGCAGACAGCCGTCGTCGCCCGCTACCCTACCATCAACGAAGCCCGTACCGCCATGCAGCGCGGAGAGATTTACGGTTTCTTCTACATTCCCGAAGGTACCTCTGCCAAAGCGCAGGCCGGACGGCAGCCCAAACTCTCTTTCTATACAAACAATACCCTGCTCATCGCAGGTTCACTCCTCTTCAAGGATATGAAGATGATGAGCGAATTGGCATCCGGTGCCGCAGCACGTAGCACCCTATATGCCAAAGGAGCTACCGAGGAACAAGCGATGGCCTTCCTCCAACCCATCGTCATAGATACGCATCCACTCAATAACCCGTGGCTGAACTACTCCGTATATCTGTGCAACACCTTTGCACCGGGCGTATTGATGCTGCTTATCTTCATGGTAACCGTCTATTCCATCGGAGTCGAGATAAAAGACCGCACCGCCCGCGAATGGCTGCGCATGGGCAACAACTCCATCTGGATTTCCCTTGCCGGCAAACTGCTGCCGCATACCGCCATCTTCTTCCTGATGGGAATATTATATAATGTATACCTCTACGGTTTCCTCCATTTTCCCTGCAACAGCGGCATCCTGCCGATGCTGCTTGCCACCCTTTGCCTGGTGCTGGCATCGCAAGGCATGGGAATATTGATGATAGGAACCCTGCCTACCCTGCGTCTGGGACTCAGTTTCGCTTCCCTATGGGGCGTACTCTCTTTCTCCATGTGCGGATTGTCATTCCCTGCCATGGGCATGCACCCCGTATTGCAGGCATTGGCAAATCTGTTCCCCCTGCGCCACTATTTCCTGATTTATGTGGACCAGGCACTGAATGGATACCCCATGATTTACTCGTGGGTCAACTACGTAGCGCTGCTTATTTTCATGATGCTCCCGTTCCTTATAGCCCATAGGCTGAAAGGAGCGTTGGTTTACTATAAATACATGCCCTAATGAAAGACCTGACGTTCAGACAGAAAGTGATACAAGGCATTCATGACTTGTTCTATATATGGAAACGGGAATTCGGCACCACCTTCCGCGACCAGGGCGTGCTCATCTTCTTCGTGCTCGTTCCGTTGGTCTATCCGTTGATATACGCTTTCATCTATACCAACGAAACTATCCACGAAGTGCCCACTGTCGTGGTGGATGACTCACGCTCCTCGTTGAGCCGCGAATACCTGCGGAAAGTGGACTCCAGTCCCGAAGTGAGCCTCGTGAGCTACTGCGCTGATATGGAAGAAGCCAAACTGATGTTGAAGGACCGCAGGGCATACGGTATTATCTACATCCCCTCCACCTTCAGCGACGACATTGTACGCGGTAAGCAAACGCAGGTCAGCATCTTCTGCGACATGAGCGGACTGCTGTATTACAAAGCCTTGCTGACTGCCAACACCAACGTGTCGCTTGCCATGAACGCAGACATCAAAGTGGAGCGAAGCGCCAATACCACCGACCGCCAGGACGAGATTACCGCCTACCCGATAGAGTATGAGGATGTCGCCCTCTATAATCCAACCAACGGATTTGCCGCTTTCCTGATTCCGGCAGTATTGGTATTGATTATCCAGCAAACGCTGCTACTCGGCATCGGCTTGTCTGCCGGGACGGCACGCGAGCAGAACCGCTTCCGCGACCTGGTGCCTATCAACCGCCACTACAACGGCACACTACGCATTGTGATGGGAAAAGGGCTGAGCTACTTCATGGTATATTCACTGGTATCGGTATATATACTGTGTGTGGTTCCATGGCTTTTCAGCCTCAACCAAATAGCGATACCCGGTGTCCTGACTCTGTTCATCCTGCCCTACCTGGCCGCTTGTATTTTCTTTGCCATGACAGCATCCATTGCCATCCGCAACCGCGAAACGTGCATGCTGCTGTTCGTGTTCACCTCCGTGCCGCTGCTGTTCCTCTCCGGCATTTCATGGCCGGGAGCTGCTATGCCCGCTTTCTGGAAGTACTTCTCGTACATCTTCCCTTCTACCTTCGGCATCAACGGCTACGTACGCATCAACAGCATGGGAGCCACACTCAATGAAGTCTCTTTCGAGTACCAAGCACTATGGATACAAACGGGCTTCTACTTCATCACCACGTGCCTGGTATATCGCTGGCAGATATTGCAGAGCAGGAAACATGTGATTGAAGAGTATAAGAAGCATAAGAGTATAGAAGCGTAACACATTGTTCCAAGCCTACGAAACAAAGTGTTCACATGCGTTTGAACACTTTGTTTCAGCGTATCAGAACAATTTGTTCCAATATATAAAAACAGTTTGTTCGCCATATTGAAACAGTCTGTTCCCTTATAGGAAACAGACTGTTTTTCTCATCAAATCTAAGTGATTGATTTTATCTTTTTGAAAATCAAAAAGTAAGGGCAAAATTCAAAGGTAACAGGTAACACATTAGTAGCAAAAGTCTTGCTGCATATTGCGTTTCTCTGCATAATTTCAAATATCTCTATCACAAAGATAGTCAATATTTTCGGGTGCAACAAATCAATCGAAAACTTTTAATTAAGGGCCGGCATTATTTGCTGGTCCTTTTTTTATTGGAAATTCGAAGGCATATCGATACTTTTTAAAATCTAAAAACAACTTCCAATCCTGCCGCGTTTTATTCGGGCAAACAAAAAAAATAAAAGAAATAGATATTGATAATAAGTGTATTACAGATAAAAAATAGGGCTGGCGGTATCCGTCAGCCCTATTTTTACATTTCCTTTTTCCCAAACTTTGCGGCAGAAAGAAGGATAAATGACGAACGAAAAAGAACAAAAGATGGAAGCAGGAAATGAAGACATCGAAATGCTGAAAGCATTAATCCAGAAGAGCTTCTCCGAGCAGCGGGAGCTCATCACCCGGCTGGAAACGGCACTGGATGCCATGACCAGCTTTAATGGCAAACAGATGCTGGACAGCCGTGACATGCGCCTGCAGCTGAAAGTCTGTGACCGGACCCTCATCCGCTGGCGTAACTCGGGCAAGCTGCCTTATTTCAAGCTGAGCGGCAAGATATACTTCTGGGCTTCCGATGTATACCGGTTCCTCCGTGAGGAATACAGGGACGAAAATCCGGACATCAGAAATAACAAACCCGTAAAAAAATCATAGAAGATGGAAAATCAAAGTAAAGTCATCATGATCGAGCGCAACAAGTTTGCGTCTCTTGTCAAGGCGCATCGCAAATGCCTGCAGATGCTGAGTATCCTGGCCTATGCCTGCGCGACGAAGGAAGTGCAGTTGACCTTCACATTGGAAGAAATCTGCGAACTGCTGCAGATAAGCCGTGAGGAAGTGGAAAGAGAAAGACAGAAAGGCTACATCCGTTTCGTCCACCGGAACGGTATGACAGTCTATGAAATCACCGACATCCTCCGGCTCAAGAACATGCTTGAGATGGGGGGCGTCTACCGGAAGATAGACGAGAAAGCCTTCATTCTGGAAGTGGCGGAGAAAGAAAAAAAAGAAACGGAACCTTCAATCAGATAATAAATATGAGACAGTTGGTACATGCCTCGCTGTTCAGCGGGTTTGGTGCGGCAGATCTTGCCGCCGAATGAATGGGATGGCGCAACGCCTTCCACTGTGAGATAGATGAGTTTTGTAACCGAATTTTAAATTACTGGTTCAGCCATGCAGAAAGTTATACGGATATTACAACTACGGATTTTCGGGGATGAAGGGGACGGATCGACATCCTCACAGGAGGTTTCCCATGCCAGCCCTTTTCCGTTGCCGGCCGGCGAAAGGGCGCGGAGGACAGCCGTTACCTCTGGCCTCACATGCTCCGTGCCATTCACGAGATCCGGCCCGGTTGGATTGTTGGTGAGAACGTTGGTGGCATCCTCACGATGGTACAGCCCGGCAAGGCGACTCACGTGGGATGTCAGCCCTCTCTGTTCGGAGAGGATCAGCCTGTATACCGCAAGCGGGAGGAATACGTCGTCGAGACCATCTGCCGTGATCTTGAGCGTGAAGGATATACCGTCCAGCCGCTGCTTATTCCGGCTTGTGCCGTCGGTGCCCCGCACAGAAGGGACCGTGTCTGGTTTGTTGCCCACGCCGATAGCCTCGGACTTCAAGGTAAGGGGACCCGGAAGCCAACAGAAGGGCCTGCCGGAGATCATCCGCGAGCTGCTGCTGCCCACCCCGACAGCAACGGAGATACACCACTGGCAACGGGTGGAACGTTGGAAACGTCAGGGGCGCACCTCCATGCACGAGACGGAAGACGGGGAGAAGAATCCCAACGGCCTGACGGACTTCCTTGACTTCCACGGGCTGCTCCCGACCTTGGAGCACATTGGAAGGAAGGGGAAGAACCCGCGGCAGGGAGGCCTTCCCGATTTCTTTGCCCAAACTGGAAGGAGTTTCCAACTCAATCCCCTGTTTGTGGCCGAGATGATGGGGTTCCCCACGAGCTGGACGGTATTACCTTTTCTTCCTGGCGGCAGCAGTCCGTCAAGGGATACGGGAACGCCATCGTCCCCCAGGTAATCCATGAGATATTCAAAGCGATAGAATCAACCTATAAACAGTAAACGACATGCGCACGTTAGTCATAACAGAACATCCCGAGTTCGGCAAGGTCCGGACCGTGGAAGCCGGAGGCAGGGTCTGGTTTTGCGCCAGGGACGTGGCCTCGGCATTGGGATACGCCAATCCCAAGGATGCCGTCAACCGGCATTGCAGGCCGAAGGGGGTATGCGTCCACGACCTCCTGACGGCAGGCGGCCGGCAGAAAGTGAAGTTCATCGACGAGGGGAACCTGTACCGCCTGATGGCCTGTAGCCGCCTGCCCTCGGCCGAGAGGTTCGAAAGCTGGATCTTCGACGAGCTGGTCCCCCGCACGCTCAAGGAGGGCGGCTACCTACTGGAAAAAGAGGGGGAAACGGACGCGGAACTGCTCTCGCGGACCCTGCAACTGGCGGAAGCCAAGCTGAAAGAGCGTGACCGGTACATATCCGGACTGGAAAAGGAAAACGCGCTGAACGCCCTTAAATTGAGCCTGCAGGCCCCGAAAGTACGTTATTTCGACGAGGTGCTCCACTCTCCAAGCACTTACACGGTCACGCAGATCGCCAAGGAGTTGGGCATGAGCGGCAGGGAGCTGAACCGGAGGCTGAAGGCTCTCGGTATCCAGTTCCGCCTTGGCGGAACCTGGCTGCTTACCGCACGTTATCAGAAGGAAGGATACACACGGACCCATACGCACAGCTGGCAGAGCCGCTGCGGGGAAACCGGTACAGCCATGCATACGGTGTGGACCGAGAAGGGCCGTCTGTTCATCCACTGCCTCTTCAGCGGCCTGTCTCTCTTTTAACCTTTCGCCGCTGGCGGCAACAAAAAAAGGGCTGTTCCCCGTTATTTGGGAGAACAGCCCTTGAAATCTCCGTCCCGGCCCTGGTTTATTTATCAAGGCATGTCTACCGAATGGCCCGCTCTCCTGATGGAGCTGTAGTCCCCCCGGATCACTTTCCGCATTGACTTCAGGATATACTTGCACGTGCCACGTATATCGGAAAAGCCGAAGCCCAGCCAGCCGTCACTGAAATGCGCTTTTATACATTGGGTATTCCTGATATACCCCATATAATACATCTTGTCACCGCCGACCTCCCTTGCTTCCACTTGCACCTCGTAATATTCGCCTTCGTGCTCCACGCAGGCTTCCCACAGGCAGGTTTCCGTGTCTGCTTCCGGGTAAGACTCCCAACGTCTTACGCTATGCTCCACAATCCTCATGTCCAATTGTTTTTATTTTACAAAGTAAAGCGGCCATCCTGACCTTTCATAATGATACAACTCTCATTATCCATAACTTAACTTTATTTTTCTTTATTCCCGTACTCATCCGGGAACGGGAAGGCTATAGTTTTGGCCCCCTCCGGTTTTCCTTTTCCTTGAGTGTCCGGGTATCCCGCCGCGTCTCCTGCTGCCGTAGCGTGTCGGCAAGTATCCGGATGAAATGCCCGTAATCCTCCACGAGCTGCTGGACGCATTCGAGCCGCAGCGTGTGTGCCATGTTCGCCATCGGGCTTGTACTGCGGGCGGCGATGTCCTGCCTGAGCAACGTGTCCAGGCAGACATTCTGCCTCTTTTTCAGATACTCCAACACTTTTTCCGGACTGCCCGATTCCCTTGCCTTCTGTCTCAAGTCCCTGAAACATTTGTACAGGTAATACTCCTTGTACGCCTCTTCCGCGTGTGACTCGAAAAAGGAGAGGTAATCCTCACCGGCTTTTGCCGCCTTGTTCTGGATCTTTTCGTCCAGGAGTTCCATTTTCTCATTCAGCCGGTCCATAAACCGGACCATGCCTGGGTTCTGTCTTTCCATACCTTATCGTTTTAATCCGTTCGTCCTATGTTTTACGGGTTGTCTGTTTTCCTTTTTCACGTCCTCTTCCGGCTGTCCGAGGGAAAGGATACGCAAGAACTCCATGCAATCTTTCAGCACCTGCCGCGAGCATTCCAGCGACAGCGCGCGGCAGGTGTCCGCCATCGGGTGGGTGCCGCTTCCCGCCGGCGTTCCGCCCGTCAGCCTTTCCCTGTGGTACATGGCGATATCCCCGAAATACCTCTTCAGATCCTCCACGTCATCCGTCCTGCTGACTTTATTACGTAACAGGCGGTAATGCCCGCGCAGTAGCTCCCCCTTGTACAGGTACGCGGCTTTCCACTCAAAGAAACGGCAGTAGTCCGTAGAGGCGGACTCCAACCCCTCGCGCATGGCATTCTCGACGGCTGCGATCTTGTTGTCCAGCAATTTCCGTAGTTTGCGGACGCTCCAGTTTTCCTGCCTCATATACGTTACATCTTTAATCCGTCCGGCCTCTTTCTTTCAGGGGCCTTCTTCGTTCTTATCTCCTTCTGGGGAGCCTTCATGGACAGAAGCCGTTCGAAGCCAGCATAATCCTTGACCAGTCCCTGCATACATTCCAGCCGGTAGGTATGTGCCAGATTGAAAATATCGTCCGTGCTACGCCTGCGGATACTCCCGCTGACCAGCTCCTTCAGGCATTCCTCCCGTTTATGCTGTATATATCCATGCACCTCCCCGGGAGCTTCCGCCACCCTGATTACCTGCCGGAGTTCCCCGTATTGCTTTACCATGAAATGGGACTTGAACAGATCCTCCCCGTTCCACGCAAAATGATAAAGGTAATCCCGGTCCAGTTTATCCCGGTTCTCCTTTATATTTTTTTCCTCGTTCCGTATCCGCATGTCCAGATACTCGGCAAGCTGCTCCATGCCGTATTTTTCCTGTTCCGTCATATTCTATAATACTTTTTTTTCCACTGTCACGATCGTATCATTATGCCACCCGCCGTGGGCGACCAATAGAATCTCTATGATTTCAAAACCGTATTTCTTGCCTATTCCACCAGAGTTCCATCCGCAGGTGATTACAATGCCTCCTTTTTTTACAATTCGGCCGATGGCCTCTTTCTGCCTGCTTCAGTATGAAGCCTGGGTGGTTTGCATATTGACCGTGATCCCTAACGCTTTATAACATTCCGCAACTTGCCGTGGAGAATAAGGAGGATCATATAGAACCGTATCCACACTATCCGGTTTAAATAAATTCAGGAAATCCGTGGCATCCATATGAAAATCAGTATCATACTGGGGATCAATATCATTCGTTACGTTCGCAAGCCTGTTCCCGGCCGCAAACGGATCTATGGTATAGCCGTTCGCGTATTTTTGAATGAGTTCCCGAATAGGCTTGATACTGAATGTACGACTGTTGGGCATTTGCCAAACTCTCCTAATCAACATATGGTTCCTTATTTTTAACGATGTCGGTCATATCTTTATCCTCGATGGAGAACGGGATGTCCAGTGTCCGTTCCACGCCGAAGTTGTCCACCGCCACGAAGCGGATCCCGGGATTGTCCCCACCCGTGTTCCGGTAAAAGAGGGTGAATACCTGACGGAGGATGTCCGTCGTGTCCAGCCCCGCGATGCCGGAGAGGTCCGTCAGCTCGCGGTTCACCAGTCTGGTTCCGTCCGCGGCGAACACCTCGCCGTCACCCTCCAGCTGTATGTATCCGACGCGGTAACGGGCCTCGCGGTAATCCCCCTCGCGGTTAAGCGTCAGACGGATCTCCACCGTCTCGTCGGGCGCGATGCCTTCCTGCAGGTACCAGGAAGAGAGCGAGAAGTCGTATGCCTGCCGCACCTCCAGACGGTCGTCGCAGCCGGCAAGGGTGCACGCCAGCAGGGCCAGCGCGCATCCCATGATGAATGTTCCTAATTTCATTGTTTCCAGTTCTTAAAAGATTAATCGATGATATATTTCAGCCCGACGGCCACTACCGTATGGAAGTGCCCTACGGACGAGCCGAAGAAGACACGCTGCCGGACATTGAAAAGAAAAGCCCAGCGGTCCGTAAGGAACGCCTCCATCTCGAATGCCGGGGCGAAGCCGTAGATGAAGGCACCCTTGTGCAGCAGGGTCGCCCCGTCATAAAGGAGCCTGCCGTTCCGGTTTACCCTCTCATAGCCTGCCAGCGCGAACAGGCCGGCAGAGAGGAACACGTTCCTGCCCCTGTCCGAGAGGAACGGGAAGAGACAGCCCGCCTCCGCGGTGAACTGCTCCTTGGGAACCGCTATTTTCTTATAGGCGTAATGCTTCTTCACATAATCCGCCCCGAATACCCAGCGCGAGCGGTTGCGGTTGTAACGGCTCAGGGCCATCCCGATTTGAAAATTCCCCCTCAGGTGCCTTACGTTTCTTCCGAAGTCATCCACGCCGCCCAGCCTCAGTTCAAGCCCCGTCTGCCCGGGCAGGTAGCGTTGGGCGGAAACCTTGCCCGCCAAAGAGGACAGGAAGGCGCACATCATTATTATAAACAGATATTTCCTCATAGAATTACTCCTTTATCAGTTCGTCCACCAGTCTGGCGTCCACCAGGTCGCTGTTCTCGATATGGAACCGCTGGTGGCGTCCGCCGACTTTCTCGTAAATCTCCACCTCGATGAGCTTGTCATCAGGGATGACCACCTTGTGGAAAGCATAGACGATGCGTCCTTCCCCCTTGCCCTCTATACGCCTCAGCTCGTTGAGCGCGCGCACCGGCTCGATGTAGGTCTCCTGCTGCGCCGTACGTTTGGCCACTTTCTTGTCCACCACCTTGAAGCGCACGAAGTCGATGTCGAAGGGCACATGCGAGGAGTTGGCCAGCGAGATATGGAGGAACAGCAGGTCCTTATGCACATAGATGCCCTTGAGCAGGGCCTGCATCCCGAACTGGCGGCAGCCGATGTGCTTCACGTCCCTGCGGTCCAGACGGTGTACGGTGTACATCAGGCTGGCGATGACTGAAGGGTCCTCCTCGCCGAGCTCGGTCACACGGACAGCGCTTCCCTCAGTGGAGGGTTCTGTCGGAAACCGGCTGTCCATATTGATGTTCAACGCTTCCGGCTCCTCTTCGTAGGAGACGAGGAACGAATAGAACGATCCGTCTCCCGTGATGACCGAGAAGTTCGTCTCGCCGGGGAAATCCCGGACGGCCGCCTTGACACGCACCACGTTCTCCACGCCGTCCGCCTTGCCCGCTATGATGTCCGTGCTGCCCAGATCGACATAGCGGACCTCCGAGGGGAAAAGGATATGAACCGTCTTGCTGAAGGGCACGCCGATCCTGTAGGGCGTGATGTGCTGGCCGGCGGTCAGGATCCTGACTCCGCCCTCCGGCTTGCGCTCCTGCGCCCGGCAGGTCATCCCCGCCAGCGCAGCCATGATTAAAAGAATGAATGTTCTCATCTTGAATGATTGCTTAAAAATTACAGTTAAACCTTGTTATTGCTTTTTTGTGACCAGCAGCACCTTGTACCCGGCCTTCAGCTTTACCTTGACCGCCTTGACCCGCTGCGAGATGAACCGTGTCCCGCCTTGCAGGACACCCCGCGTGAGGTCCATCGCCACCTGCTGCCCGGCGGAACCGGCGAAGGAGATGCTGCCGCCCATGCCCTGGCTCACGTCTCCCAATACTTCCTTGGCGGCCGTCCGGCTTTCCGATCCCGGCACGAAGATGCCCCGCTGCCCGTCGATATCATATGTGGCCAGTTCCACCGGGATGATATTCCCGGCATATTCGATGCTGCTTACCAGGATGTCCAGGCGTTCCCCCCGGATGTCTGCCGTACCGGTCACCAGGCTGTTGGCCGGCACGGTGGCACTTCCGGCCTGCAGGGGCTCGAGCAGGCGCAGCTTCACCCGTCCTCCCTGTTCGAGGGTCTGGCTCTCGGAAATGCAGGCCGGGATGGTGTTCGTCCCCATCCGGTAGCTGCTGCCCACCGCCGTGTTGAAACCGTAGTTCCTCTCCACGGCCAGTGAGGCGACAAACGCGGAGTCCGTCAGCGGCTGCTCCAAGGAGGAGGTCGTTCCGCTCTCCGCCCGGCTGACGGGGACAGGCTCCGGCTTTTCTTCCTCCTCCGTCTCGCCGGGCGTGGTTTCCGGTTTGGGGTTCAGATATCTGGCGGCCATCCGGTAGGACTGTTCCATCATCCGCTCGCGGGATTCCGCACGCCTGTTTTCCGCCTCCGCCTCCTCCAGCCGGCGGTTCAGCTCGTCCACCTTCTGTTCCAGGCCGCCGGCCGTTTCCTGCGGTGTCTCGTAGAAGCTCTCCAGTTGCTCCGTGATCCTTTCGTAGGTGTCCGCCGACTGCCGTATGCTTCCGTCCGGGCCGGATACGCTGTCCGTCTGTCCCTTACCCTCCAACAACCTTCCGGCAAGGTCGGAAAGCGACTGCATCCGTCTGTCTTTCTCGCGCCGGGCCTGCTGCCTTTCATAAACGTCCGTTTTATTCCCTTCCAGTTGGACCGCCGTGGGTTCCGGCACGTTCACGTTGAATCCCGAACCGCCCGCCGCCGTTTCCCCGCTGTCACCGGAAGGGGCGAATATTCAGTAGAGGACAGCAAGGAATACCAGCACGAAGACCGGTATGACGACGTATTTCCTGCGGCGCAGGATTTCCTCCCCGCTAAGCCGCTTTTCCGGTTTTGTTCCTTTGGAGGGGATATCCCCGGCTTCCGCCGGCCGTGTGCCTTCCGGGGCTTCCCCGGCGGGCACGTGCTCTTCTTCCATGTTACTCTTCCTGTTTTCCATTCTGCTGGGGTTGTTTAATGGTCCGGTAAATACTTGTTACTTGTCCTTTCAGGGGATAGGTCAGCCTGCGCAGGGTATCCGTAAGGCAGCCTTCCCCGAAGGGAAGTTCCAAGCGTTCCCCTGCCGGTGCCAGCCGGGCGGCGGCACGCAGCAGGACGATGCCCGAGGCGATGCAGGTGAAAACCAGCATGACTATGAGGATCCCCCGTCTCTGCTTCTCGGAAAGGCTGTCCAGGTGTGTCTTCAGCCTTTCCCTCGCTGTTGATTTTATATCCATTTCTTAGATGTTGTCAAAAAAGATTAATTACTATAGGGAGGCGTTACCTTTCCACGGTACGCAGGTCCCTGTTTTCCAAAATCTCAAAATGCTCCGCAAGGAACCCTTGCGGGTTGTTGTCCGAGCGGACCGTGCTCTGCAGGCGGCAGCGCGTCACTAAGGAGCGTTCGGTGATGTTGCTTCCCCGGATGATCATCTGCCGGGCGTAGGTGGTGACACGGTAGGGATAGCTGTCGAAATCGCAGCTCATGCTGTCCACCACCACCGTCTGATTGACGTTCCCGCTGATGAGCCGGTTGTAAAACCCTTTCTCGTTCCAGTCCCGGTAATACCCGTACAGGCTCTTGTC
>ENA-UEOL01001384-UEOL01001384.1-human-gut-metagenome-genome-assembly--contig:-NODE-1384-length-15681-cov-7.721289_pt1 | contig 15681 bp, 9 predicted proteins | sample MGYA00242884_ERZ507884 | MGnify/ENA primary metagenome ERZ507884 (study PRJEB26167, sample SAMN06115417) | human gut metagenome | host: Homo sapiens | place: China:Chongqing | collected 2015-03-06... | reverse complement strand
TGGCGCAGGAGTGTTTTTATTTTAGGACTTCCTTGAATTGGGCGGTAGAGAATGAGTTGACTTTAGACAAGTGTTTGCTTGTAATGGTGGAGAGGGGGAAGGCTTCTGTTTTCGTGGGGGAAAATGAGTATACTTTGGAACGGAACCAGATACTTTTCATGCGGCCTGAGTTACCGCTGAAGAAGTTGCGTTCCACGACGGATTTTTCAGTTTCGTTGATGGCCTTTCCGCCTTCTATGCTTCGGGACAGTACGGAACGTATGGAGCCTCGTTTTCTATTACTTTTGTTTACACAAGTGATTTGGGGATTGGATGCGGAAAACCGGAAACTGGTGGAGCATTTTCGGGAATTGTTTCGTTTTGCGGTTGCGGATTACGGCAGGGGATACACGCGTGAATTAGTACTGAGTTTAGTGAATGGTCTGGTGTATGGAGCTTACGAAATGTGCGGGGCTGCACGTCTGGAGAATTTGTCTTTGGACTCTTCCCGTTCCCGGGAGTTGTTCCGGAACTTTATGGAGTTACTTCATGAACATCTGACGCGTGAGCACGAAGTGCAGTTTTATGCCGGTAAACTTTGTATTTCATCCAAATATCTTACTCAGGTCTCGAAAGGGATGATCGGACGTACGCCCAAACAGATTATCGACGAAACCCTTATGCACGAGGCCATGAAGTTATTGGATAAAAACAATTCGAGCATACAGGATATCAGTGTCAGTCTCGGATTCCCTGACCAGTCTTATTTCGGACGTTTTTTCAAGCGTTTGAAACACATGTCGCCCCAGCAATACCGCTTGAGGTCGAAACGTTGACAGTCCTTTCAATATCTAAGAACTTTTGTGGACTGGAATTTTATAAGAAGCGTTCCATCGTCTTCGGAAAAGAAGGAGACGATGGAACGCTTATATTTGTAAGCCGGATATAGACCTCGTGCGAGGATTCAGGCTTTATGAATTCATGCTCATCAGGAACTCTTCGTTGTTCTTAGTCGGTTCAATCCGGTCTTTCAAGAACGTCATGGCTTCTATCGGGTTCATGTCCGCAAGAATCTTGCGCAGTACCCACATGCGATCCAGGGTCTGTTTGTCATGCAACAGGTCGTCGCGTCTTGTGCTTGAAGCTACGATGTTGACAGCCGGGAAGATACGCTTGTTGCTCAGCGAACGATCGAGCTGAAGCTCCATATTTCCCGTACCCTTAAACTCCTCGAAGATGACTTCGTCCATTTTACTACCGGTGTCTATCAGTGCGGTGGCTATAATGGTCAGAGAGCCGCCGTTTTCGATGTTACGGGCTGCTCCGAAGAAACGTTTCGGCTTGTGCAGTGCGTTGGCATCCACACCTCCGGAGAGAACCTTTCCGCTGGCGGGAGAAACCGTATTGTAAGCGCGTGCCAGTCGCGTGATGGAGTCGAGGAAGATGACCACGTCGTGTCCGCATTCTACCATTCTCTTGGCCTTTTCCAGTACGATGCCGGCTATCTTCACGTGGCGTTCCGCCGGTTCGTCGAACGTGGAGGCTATGACTTCGGCGTTGACGGTGCGTGCCATGTCCGTTACTTCTTCCGGACGTTCGTCAATCAACAGCATGATGAGGTACGCTTCCGGGTGGTTGGCGGCGATAGCGTTGGCAATATCCTTCATCAGGATGGTCTTACCCGTTTTAGGTTGTGCCACCAATAAGGCGCGTTGTCCTTTACCGATGGGGGCAAACAAGTCTACGATACGTGTAGAAAGATTGTCGTTATGTCCTTTACAAAGTTTGAACTTTTCGTCGGGGAAAAGCGGAGTGAGATGTTCGAAAGGCACTCGGTCTCTCACATCGCTGGGAGCACAACCGTTGATTTTCGTCACTCGGATGAGCGGGAAATACTTTTCGCCGGGTTTCGGAGGACGTACGGGGCCTTCTACCACATCACCGGTTTTAAGGCCGAACAATTTGATTTGTGAAGTGCTTACGTAGATGTCGTCCGGAGAAGACAGGTAATTATAGTCGCTGGAGCGCAGGAAGCCGTATCCGTCCTGCATGATTTCCAAAACTCCTTCGCCCGTCAGAATGTCTCCGAAATCGTATGCCGGTTCGGTGCCTTTAGAAAGTACTATTTCCTTTTCCGGGGCGTTTTCTGTCGCTTCGTACGAATAGGTATCGGGAAGTCCGTGAGATGTAATGTCCGGTTGTTGGCTGGGGTAGGTCATGTACGTTTCATCCATGGCCGGTTCTGTCGGGATGATGGGGATGTCTTCCACCACGACGAAATCATTTTCGTCTACAGAGAAGAAATTTTCAGTAGAAGGTGCCACAGATTCCGCTTTTTCCGTGATTTCCGGAACCTCGGTTTCTGTCGCATCGTCAATTGTTTCCGTGGGCTGAGCCGGAATGTCCTGCAAGATTTCCAACGGAACGTCGGTGATAGGTTCGTCCATGACCGGAAGCTGCTTTGCTTCGTCCGACAAAACAGTGGCTTGTTCCTCTGCTAATTTTGCAGCAGCTTCCAATGCCGCTTTTTCGGCTTTTGATTTCCGTCCTCTCTTTTTGGGAGCTGGGGCGGCAATAGCTTCTGCATTGTTTTCTATTGTATTGTCAGATATTTCTTTTTCCACGATGGCTTCCACCGGCAGGTCTGCCAATTCGGGACTGATTACGGGAGTTGTTTTTTCATTTTTCAGTTCCGTTGCCTCTTCTTTATTATCGCGGGCGGCTTCCTTTTTCTTCATATCGAAGTTCTCGCCGTTGCCTTGTGAGGCACTATATACGCGGTCGGTTTCTTTCTTGCTCACTCTGACGCGTTTGCGCGGTGTTTTTGTAGTAGTGGCTTTTTGTGAGGCGGACAATATGGACTCTTCGTCTATGATTTGATAGATCAGCCCCATACGGTCTCCTTCATTAGGTGAGGGGATTCCTAAATTCTTTGCTATGTCTATCAGTTCTTCCTGAGACATGGCTTCTAATTCACTTTTCTTATGCATATGTAAGTATGTGTTGTACTTTTCTTGTATTGTACAGAGTTTATCTGTAGAATAAAAGTAGGATTCTTTTGATTGGATTTTCTTTGTTGTGATTAAAGAAAGAATACTGTGTGATTACAGTCATCTTGCATTTTGTTGGTGCAAAAGTAATGAATAATTTCTAAAAAACACGCATCTTTCCCATTTTTTTTCACTGAAAACAGAAAGTTTTCCACTTTGAAGTTTCTTTTTGCGGGTTTCATAATTAATCGTTATATTCGCGGGCAATTTGTATGGATGGAATATGGCTTTAGTGAATCCTTATTTACAGGTAGACGGTTTGACCAAGCGTATAGGTGACCGCGTGTTGTTCGAACATATTTCTTTCGGCATTGCCGAAGGGCAACGGGTAGGCTTGATTGCCAAGAACGGAACCGGTAAGTCGACTTTATTAAATATAATAGGAGGAAAAGACGGATATGACGAAGGAAGCGTGGTGTTCCGCCGCGACTTGAATGTGGGCTATCTGGAACAGGCGCCTTCTTATCCGCCCGATTTGACGGTTATCGAGGCTTGTTTCAGCCATGGCAATGCCGTGACCAATTTGATACGGGAATATGAAAATTGTATGAATACGCCCGGAAACCCTCGTTTGGAAGAGATTCTCGACCGGATGGAGAGAGAAAAAGCCTGGGACTACGAGAACCGGGCGAAGCAAATCCTGTCGCAGTTGAAAATCCATTCTTTCAATCAGAAGATTTCCACGCTGTCGGGCGGGCAACTTAAACGGGTGGCCTTGGCCAATGTGCTGATTACCGAACCGGATTTGCTGATTCTGGACGAGCCGACCAATCATCTTGATCTGGAAATGATAGAGTGGCTTGAAGGTTATCTGAAACGTTCCAAGTTGAGTCTGCTGATGGTGACACACGACCGTTATTTTCTGGATCGGGTTTGTTCCGTCATATTGGAACTGGACGACTGTACCGTATATACTTACAAAGGGAACTATAGCTATTATTTGCAGAAACGGCAGGAACGTATCGACGCATCGAATGCCGAGGTGGCGCGTGCCAATAACCTTTATCGAACGGAATTGGACTGGATGCGCCGCATGCCTTGCGCCCGAGGGCATAAGGCGCGTTATCGTGAGGAAGCGTTTTACGAACTGGAGAAAGTGGCAAAACGTAAAACGTTGGAACAGAGCGTGTCGTTGGAGGTGAAATCGTCTTATATCGGCAGCAAAATCTTCGAGGCCGACTACATTAGCAAAAGTTACGGACCGGATAAAGTCATCCTGAAAGATTTCTTTTATACTTTCTCGCGGTATGAGAAAATGGGTATCGTAGGGAATAACGGCACCGGCAAGTCTACCTTCATCAAGATTCTGCTGGGTTTGGTGAAGCCGGACAGCGGACGGGTCGTCGTGGGCGAGACGGTGAAGTTCGGGTATTATTCGCAAGACGGGATGGTTTTCGACGAACAAATGAAAGTCATCGACGCGGTGAGGAGCATTGCCGAATATATCGACCTTGGGGGAGGACGGCATCTGTCAGCCATGCAATTTTTGCAGCATTTCATGTTTTCGCCCAAAGACCAGCAAAACTACGTGTATAAGTTGAGCGGAGGAGAGCGCCGCCGCCTGTATCTTTGCACCGTGTTGATGCAGAATCCGAACTTCCTGGTGTTGGACGAGCCTACCAACGATTTGGACATTGTCACGTTGCAGGTATTGGAGGAATATTTGCGGAATTTCAAAGGTTGCGTGATTGTGGTGAGTCACGACCGTTATTTTATGGACAAGGTGGTGGATCATCTTTTGGTATTTCAGGGGCAGGGCGATGTGCGTGACTTTCCGGGCAACTACACTCAGTATCGGGAATGGCAGGAAGAAAAACAAAAGTTTGAGCGCGAACAACAAAAAGACCTGTCCTCGAAAACAAAAGAGCCGCCGGTGCAAAAGACTTCCCGTCCGGCTCATGGAGAACAAAAGCGTAAAATGACGTTTAAGGAACGTCGGGAGATGGAACTGTTGGAGCAAGATATCGCCTCACTCGAGTCGGAAAAGAAAAACATAGAGGAAGCTTTGTGTAGCGGGGCACTGTCTGTAGAAGAATTGACGGATAAGTCCAAGCGCCTGTCCCTCCTCAATGACGAACTGGACGAAAAGTCCATGCGTTGGTTGGAGTTGGCCGAGATTGAGGGGTAAAGATAAGGTGTGAAACAAGTGTCCGCTTTAGTTGCGGGACACTTGTTTCACACCTTTTATAGTTTTCAATTTCTTTTCCAACAGTTGCAGTTTACTTGTATCGTCGAGCATGACGGTCAGTGTGCCGGAGAACAGGCCGTCGTGGGAGTCGATGCTGATACTTCGTAATGAAATCTTTTCCTCCTTGCTGATGATGGACGTGATGTTGTTTACGATGCCCAAATCGTCGTTGCCGATGACCTTGAGCGTGATAGGGTATTGGCTGCCTCGTTTGCCGGCCCATCGGGCTTTGACGATACGGTATCCGAACCGCTTACGGAGTTCCTGTGCGTTAGGGCAGTCTTGGCGATGTATTTTAATGCCGCCGTTCACTGTGACGAAGCCGAACACATCGTCCCCGTATATCGGTTGGCAACATTTGGCCAAAGAGAAATCCAGTCCCTTTAAGTTTTGGTCTATGACCAACACATCGTCGTTCGTTTTAGCCTTGAGTTCGGCTTCCGACGGAATATTATAGTTCTCTGCACTGGGAGCCGGAGTGTGTTCTGCCAGCCCGGCCTCTATTTTTTGTTGTTCAGTGTATAAGTCGAGCACTTCGTTGACGTCTGTCGTTTCGTCGGCCAGACTTTTATAAAAGTCCGTCACGACTTTGAATCCGAGCTTTTTGATGACGTGCATCATGGTCGGCTCGTCGTATTCTATCTTCCGGTTTTTGAATTTGCGTTCCAATAACTCTTTGGCAAAAGCCCCTTGCTTGGCTTGCATTTCTTTGAGAGCCTGACGGATTTTGGCCCGTGCCTTTCCTGTTACGACGAAATTCAGCCAATCCTGTTTGGGCGACTGGTTGTTGGCGGTCAGGATTTCCACTTGGTCGCCGCTGTTCAGTTTTTGGCGGAGTGGGGCATTCTTTTCGTTGATTTTGGCACCGATACAATGGTCGCCCACATTGGTGTGGATGGTATAGGCAAAATCCAGTACAGTGGCACCTTTGGGAAACTTGAACAGGTCCCCCTTCGGGGTGAACACGAAAACTTCATCTTCATACAGATCCATTTTGAACTGGTCCATGAGTTGGAGGTCGTCGTTGTTCTCCAACGCGCTGCGTATGTTGTTAAGCCATTCGTCCACTCCGCTTTCTCCGCCTTTAATACCTTTGTATCTCCAATGCGCGGCCAATCCTCGTTCGGCTATTTCGTCCATTCGTTCGGTTCGGATTTGCACTTCCACCCATTTGTTCTCCGGCCCGAGGACCGTGATATGCAAGCTTTCGTAACCGTTGCTTTTGGGGATGGACAACCAATCCCTCAACCGTTTGGGGTTGGGCTGATACATGTCCGTGATGATGGAATAAACCTGCCAACATTCCATCTTTTCTTTTTCGAGGGCGGAATCCAGAATGATGCGGATGGCAAACAAGTCGTAAATGCCTTCCACTCCGCAATGCTGCTTCTTCATCTTCTGCCAGATGGAGTGTATGCTTTTGGTACGCCCTTTCATGTGGAATTTCAGACCGGCCTTCTTCAACTTTTCGTCGATAGGTCGGATGAACTTTTCGATATATTCGTCACGTGATTTTTTAGTGGCGTTCAGTTTTTCTTTAATTAAATAGTAGGCATCGTGCTCCAGGTATTTCAGCGACAAGTCTTCCAGTTCGCTTTTCAGGCGGTATAACCCCAATTTGTGAGCCAACGGGGCGTATAAGTAAGCAGCCTCTTCCGACACCTTGCGCCGGGCTTCCTCGTTTTCCGTGTCTTTGATTTTGCGCATGATGTTCACGCGGTTGGCTATCATAATGAGAACCACACGCATGTCTTCGGCAAAAGAGAGCAATAAGCTTCTGAAGTTCTCGCTTTCTACGCTTGGATTCTTCTCATACAGTTCCAAAATGCGGTTCAGGCCCTTGATGATACCGGCCACATCCACTCCGAATTCTCTTTCCACATCTTCCGGCGTGCAGTAGCCGCAACGTACGCAAGTATGTACCATGATACCAAGAATGGCTCCGCGCGTCAGTCCGATTTCAGAGGCTACGATTAAGGCTGTTTCCATGTCATTGAGGATAGGGTTCATGCCGAACACGTTTCTTTGAATAAGGTTACGGCGTGCCGCCTCAAGCAAATAAGTTTTCAACTTTTTGCAGTCGTCAGGATAAAGTATATTGCCGGAAAGTTTGAGAAGCTCCCTATATAGCTGTGCAAGTCGCACTTTTTCTTGTGCGGAGAAAAAAGCATTCTGTTCCATAATCCGCTATTTTTCTTCAAAGGTAGTACTTTTTTGCTGAAACGTTTACCCGTTTGCTTAAAAAAGCCTATATTTGAATGTTTTTTAGGGAAGGTTTAAAAAGATTATATAAGATGTTGACAGCAGAAGACAAGGTCTTATTGGCCGGAAAGGGGATTACGGAAGAGCAAACAGAGGCTCAGTTGCAGACTTTTAAGAAAGGATTTCCATTTTTGAAGTTGAAAGCGGCCGCTTCGTTGGCTCATGGTATTTTGGCTCCTTCGGCAGAAGAATGCAGGCATTATGAGGAAGTGTGGAAGGCTTATAAGGAAGAAGGAAAAGCGATAAGCAAGTTTGTTCCGGCTTCGGGGGCAGCCAGCCGTATGTTTAAGAATATGTTTGAATTTCTGGATGCGGAATACGATGTGCCGACCACTGATTTCGAAAAAACTTTTTTTGCGGCGATTCGTGATTTTGCATTCTACGATGAATTGGATGCGGTTTGCATGAAAAATGAAGGTCGCGGGATTGACGGTTTGGTGGCATCCGGCCAATATAAAAAGGTTGTGGCGAACATGCTTCGTCCGGAAGGTTTGAATTACGGCCAGTTGCCTAAAGGATTGCTTACGTTTCACCGGTATGAGAACGGTTCGCGCACTCCGTTGGAAGAACATTTGGTAGAAGCGGCTTTGTATGCTGCCAGCAAAGGAAAGGCTGAAGTTCATTTTACGGTGAGTGCGGAGCACAAAGCTTTGTTCAAGGCATTGGTGGAAGAAAAGCTTCCGATGTATGAAAAAGCATACGGGGTGACGTTCCATGTCACATTCTCCGAACAGAAACCGGCCACGGATACTTTGGCGGCCACGATGGACAATGAACCGTTCCGTGTGGACGGTAAGCTTTTGTTCCGCCCCGGCGGGCACGGTGCGCTTATCGAAAATTTGAATGACTTGCAGGCCGATGTCGTTTTCGTGAAGAATATAGATAATGTGGTGCCGGATCGTTTGAAAGGGGATACGGTTACTTACAAGCAGGTGCTGGCCGGTATTCTGGTAGAGTTGCAACAGAAAGCCTTTGCTTATTTGCGTAAATTGGACAGTGGGGACTATAGCCATGCGGATATAGAAGAAATCATCCGCTTCGTCCAGCAGACGCTCTTCTGCCGTCGTGAGGATGTGAAAGAACTGGAAGATGCGGAACTCGTGATTTATTTGCGTAAAAAGTTGAACCGTCCGATGCGTGTCTGCGGCGTGGTGAAAAATGTGGGAGAGCCTGGCGGCGGTCCTTTCTTGGCTTACAACAGCGACGGGACGGTTTCGTTGCAAATTCTTGAAAGCAGTCAGATTGATACCCGGAATCCGGAATATGTGGCCATGTTCAAGAACGGGACGCATTTCAATCCCGTAGATTTGGTTTGTGCAGTGAAGGATTATAAAGGAAACAAGTTCAATCTGCCCGATTATGTGGACCGTAATACGGGATTCATTTCTTATAAAAGTAAAAACGGAAAAGAACTCAAGGCTTTGGAGTTGCCCGGCCTGTGGAATGGGGCTATGAGCGATTGGAATACGGTGTTTGTGGAAGTGCCCCTGAGTACGTTCAATCCGGCGAAAACGGTGAACGACCTTTTGCGTGAGCAACACCAGTAACAACGATAGGTTGTCGGTACATAATTAAGATATTCTTATGACGAAAAAGATTTTATTGTTAGGCTCCGGAGAATTAGGAAAAGAGTTTGTCATTGCGTGCCAACGCAAAGGGCAATATGTAATTGCTTGCGATTCGTATGCACATGCACCGGCTATGCAAGTAGCAGACGAGTGCGAGGTCTTCCACATGCTTGACGGGGATACGTTGATGGCCGTGGTGGAAAAGCATAAACCGGACATTATCGTCCCCGAAATAGAAGCCATCCGTACGGAGAAACTGTATGATTGCGAGAAGATGGGCATTCAGGTCGTACCGAGTGCCCGGGCTGTGAATTTCACCATGAACCGAAAAGAAATCCGAGAGTTGGCTCATACGGAACTTGGATTGAAAACGGCGGATTATCGTTATGCCAAAACTTTCGATGAGTTGAAGGCTGCGGCCGATGTGATAGGCTTCCCCTGCATTATCAAGCCTTTGATGAGTTCTTCCGGACACGGGCAGAGCAAGGTGGACAGTCCTGCGGATTTGGCACACGCCTGGGAGTATGCATGCGCGGGGGCACGTGGCGATGTGAAAGAAGTCATTGTAGAGCAGTTTATTCCTTTCGACAGTGAAATTACGCTGCTGACAGTGACCCAACAGAACGGGCCTACTTTGTTCTGTCAGCCTATCGGTCACGTGCAAAAAGGAGGAGATTACCGTGAAAGTTTCCAACCGGCTGCTATTTCTCCCGAAATGCTGAAAGATGCGCAGGATATGGCAGAGAAAATCACGCGTGCCCTGACCGGTGCGGGGATTTGGGGAGTTGAATTCTTCCTGAGCCATAAAGACGGCGTGATATTCTCCGAGTTGAGTCCTCGTCCGCACGATACGGGAATGGTGACTTTGGCAGGCACACAAAATCTTTCGGAATTCGAATTGCACTGCCGTGCCGTTTTAGGTTTGCCGATACCGGAAATTACACAAGAACGAATGGGAGCCAGTGCGGTCATCCTGTCGGAAGTGGAAAGCCACGGAGCACCGAAGTATTCCGGCGAGGAAGAGGTCTGTGCGGCAACGAACACTTATCTGCGTATTTTCGGGAAGCCCGAAGCCCATATAGGGCGCCGTATGGGAGTGGTGGTTTGCTGGGACAAGTTGGATGCCGACCAGGAAGCATTAAGGAATAAATGCAAAGCCCTGGCAAGCAAAGTTAAAGTATATTAATACGTAAATAAGAAATCCGGATACGGAGTGTTTTTTTCAAGAAAAGATATACCTTTGTATCCGATTTGCGACAATAGCTCAGTTGGTAGAGCATTGGCTTCCCAAGCCGAGGGTCGCGGGTTCGAGTCCCGTTTGTCGCTCTCTTATCAGCTATCTTCCATGACCGTAATAATCGCCATTGTTTTGCTCTTGGGATATTGTGCTATTGCAACAGAGCATATCACCAATATCAATAAAGCCGCTGTGGCGATGTTTCTCGGAGTTATTGTTTGGACACTCTACATGGTGGCGGGAAAACAGTATGTAGAAATGATGTACGCGGAGGAATATGCTGATTTCTTAGGCGGAAATGTCTCTAACGTTACTTCTCTTAAGAATTTTATTGCCAATTATATTTTTATCGGTCACGTAGCGGATATTTGTCAGATCGTGCTTTACCTTTTGGCTACGATGTCTATTGTCGATTTGTTGAATACGAACGGTTGTTTTGATTTCATCAGCGAGTGGATTACGACCCGTAATAGTAAGCGTCTTCTGTGGATGGTGGCTTTCATAACCTATGTCTTGTCGGCCAATCTCGACAACCTGACCACGGCTTTGATGATGTTTGCCATCGTGCGTCAGTTGTTGCCGGGGAGTCGTTTCCGCATGTATTATGGGGCGGTCATTGTAATTGCGGCCAATGCCGGAGGTTGTCTTACGGTAATCGGCGATGTGTCTACTTTGATGCTGTGGGTCAAGGGAGCGGTCACACCGTCCAGTTTTTCGGGTGCCATGTTCTTGCCGTCCATTGTAGCCGTGGCTATTCCCACTTATTTGATTTCCCGCAAGTTGCCGGAACAGATGGATATTAATACGCCTCGTATCCGCTATCGCGGGGATGATACGACTTTGACGCGTTGGCAGCGTATTCTGATGCTGTTCGTGGGAATTGGAGGGCTGTGGTTTATTCCAACGTTTCACAATCTGACCAAGTTGCCTCCTTTTGTCGGAGCGTTGTGTGTATTGGCACTTTTCAGTGTCGTAAACGAGTTGTGCAATCGGCGGTTGATCAAATCCGACCAACCTTTTTTCCGCCCTACACCACGCTTCATGCAGGCAGAGAGTATCCAGACTATTTTATTTTTTATAGGCGTAAGCATGGCTATTTCCGCCATTCAAGAGACGGGGGCGCTCTATACGGTTGCCGTATGGTGCGACCAATATATTCATAATATCTACGTATACAGTTTGATATTAGGAGGAATTTCCGCCTTTTTGGATAACGTGGCACTTGTGCTGACCAGCATATCCATGTATGATGTGGTAGGGATGGCGGAAAGCATTCCCGGTATGGATCCGGAATACCTTCGTTCATTCGCGCTGAATGGTCAGTATTGGCAATTAGTAGCTTATAGCGGAGGAATCGGCGGCTGTTTGCTTTCCATCGGTTCCACTGCCGGATATGCGTTGATGAAAAGTGAGAACGTTTCCATTTGGTGGTATTTCCGTCACATATCCGGCAAGGTTATGGTGGGGTGGCTTGCCGGCCTTGGAGTTTACTTTTTTATTGATTCGTTTATCAGATAAGAGATAGGACAAATATATGCAGATAAACAATACGTTATTTAAGAGGAAAATACTGTCTTTTACGTTGATACAAGTCGCTCTGTTGAGCTTTTTGCTGATTCTTTCCGTGGCGGTGCGTCTTGTGCTTTATCCTCTCAGCTATCTTGAATCCTTGCCTCTTTATTTTATTGTAGGGTTCTTCTTTTTGTGGGAGATGCTGCAATTCTTTTTAGTTTCAAGGGAGGCTTTGGAAGATAGCCGGAACATATTACGGTATTATCGCCATGGTATCCTGTGGCGTGTCGGCATATCGTTGCTTGCCGGAGGGTGTATCAGTTTTTTCTTGTCTGCGCAACCCTTGTTTACGGCTTTGCTTTTTTTGATGTTTCTGGTGGCTGAGTGTATTTTCGATATGATATTTTATCGCCGTTTTCTGAAAGAATAGAAAGAAAGGGTCGCCCGGATGATGGATAAGAAGCGTATCGCCCAGTTGTTGGAAGTTTTAGGGAAGGGACTTTTTGAGAAAGAACATGTGCTTTCCCTGTCCCTTTTGGCGGCAGTTGCCGGTGAGAGTATTTTCCTGCTCGGCCCTCCCGGAACAGCAAAGAGTATGATAGCCCGAAGACTGAAATCGGCTTTCCGGGACGGTCGTTCTTTTGAATATCTGATGTCCCGTTTCAGTACGCCGGATGAGATATTCGGACCGGTGTCTGTTTCTGCCCTGAAGGACGAAGACCGTTATATGAGAATGACCGAAGGGTATTTGCCCACAGCCGATGTCGTTTTCTTGGATGAGATATGGAAAGCCGGACCCAGCATTCAGAATGCTTTGCTTACGGTGTTGAATGAAAAAGTATATCTGAACGGCAAAGAAGAAATGAGGCTTCCGCTGAAGTTGGTGGTCGCTGCCTCCAATGAACTTCCGGCCGAGGGGGAAAATCTGGATGCGTTGTGGGATCGTTTCCTTGTCCGTTGTGTGGTGGGAGGCATTGCCGATAAAGAACTCTTTAATTTGATGATTTCTTCTACGGTTCAGTCCGAGGTGGAAGTGCCGGATGCCATACGCTTGTCTGCCGATGAGTTACGCGTGTGGGCCGAAGGGATAGATGCGGTGGAGATACCGGTTTTTGTATTTTCATTTGTCCATATATTCCGCAGGCTTCTGACGACTTACAATGTATCGGCAGAAGAAAAAGGAGAGTCCCTGTTTTATGTGTCCGACCGCCGTTGGAAGAAGATGGTACATCTGTGGCGGACTTCTGCCTTTTTGAACGGTTGTTCCGTCGTCCATTTGGCAGATTTGCTTCTGTTGCAGGTCTGTGTGTGGGATACTCCGGCTCAGGAGATTGTTTTGGAGCGCCTCTTGACCGACGCTCTTGTGGCAGCCTGTGAAGAGCATGTCGGTGTCCCCCTCTTGTCAGACCGTTTGGCTGCATTGAAAGAAGAGGGGATGTGTGTTTCGGAAACGCATGTGGATTTTAAGGTAGTCAAGGCTTTTTTCTATCAGATACAATCCATGTATCCTGGACGTACAGTGCTGATTTATACGAATGAATACGAAGCGTTGAGTCCGGACCAGCCGATACCTTTTGTGTTGGTTACAGACCGTCGCAAAACCGGAGTGCAAATACTGCGCAAGTATGAGAAAAGCCGCCATCCGGATGTTTTTCCAAAGGATCTGCTTCAAGTGGTTTGTACTACGACCGGTTTGCAGGTGAATGGACGGAAATATGAATTGCTTCGTGAGGCAGGGGAGGACGGTGAAAACGCAGTGCCCCAGACTGAAGTTTCTTCTCGGATGACTTTTTCATCAGCGATGGCCGAACGTATCGTGGCCGAATTGGGCGAGGTGTCAGCTCGTCTGGAACAATGGCAAAGGGAAGAAGCAGAATATGTACAGACACATTTGTTTTTACAAGACAGGCAAAGGAATATATTGAAAAACGCCTTACGCCGTGTACGTTCCGACATAACCTCTCTGGAAATCGAAAGTCAGGAATTGAGCCATGCAGCCGGCAGGAAATTATCATGAGGGATATGAGCGCGTGCGCCAGTTGTCCGCTCTTTTTCTGAGGCGTTTGCATGAAATAGCCGGTGAGGTTTATGCAGAGGTCTTGTCGTCCGGTGTCATCCGTCCCGAAGAGATGGAGGAAGAAATACAGCGTTATTTCGCCAAAAAGAAATCAGGTTTACAAGACGTATATTCCTATTATGGGGAACAGTGGGACTATTATTATCAGGTCGTTGCAGCTTCGGATGCCGACTTTTTGCCCATGTTGCAACAGGCTCGTTCCGCTTTTGTCCGTTTATATGTTCCGGTCGAATTGGATGCGTCCTATTATATGGAACAGTTGGTGCGTTATCCTCGTACGGATAGCCGCTGGCAGACTCTCCGCCAACATTTCATAAAGAAGTGGAGGAATCTGTTGGAAGGGCGGGAACGTACGTATCAGAAGCGGCACATAGAACGGCTCTGTGAAGATTATTACCGTATGGTGTCGGCCAATGCCGGTATGTTGCAGAATGTGGGAGGAAAGGGTGAAGGGCCTTCCCCTCGATTAGCCTGGCTTCAGTTGACGCAGTCTCCGGAACTTCGCGTGAAGCTCAGACAGCTTTCGCAGGTAATCCGTAAAAGCCAATTAATTAAGGAACTGAATCACGTTTTAGGGCGTAAGAAAGCGGATGAGCAGCGTTTGTATCAAGCCATGAGCGGAAAGACACCGGTTACTTTGTTACGCTCTGCCACGCACTCCGACATTGTGGGCATTACGGAAGGGAACAATCTGAACGCCCTGCTGCCGATGGAATATTGTTTCTTGTCGGATGCCGCTTTGGAACCGATTTTCTACCGCCGTTATGTCGAAAAGAAACTGGCGGTCTTCGATGCCGTATCCCGGCAGATAGAATATGCCGAAGCTTCTTCGTACAGCGGACGCGACTTACAGAAACGGGCCAAACATGGCCCTTTTGTGGTTTGTGTGGATACGTCCGCTTCGATGGAAGGGGAACGTGAGTTATTGTCCAAGGCGGTAGTGTTGAGTTTAGCTTTGATAGCCGACAAATTACGCCGCCCCTGTCGCGTGATACTCTTTTCCGACCAAACCGAAGTCATCGAGTTGAATAACCTCTATTCCGACTTGGCTTTATTGGAGACCTTTCTGTGCAACTCCTTTCATGGAGGATCCGATATGACTTGTGCGATGAAAGAATCCGTAGAAACTTTGATGCGTGAAGATTTTCGTTATGCCGATTTGCTTTGGCTTTCGGATTTTGAGATGGATCCGCTTCCTCCGATGTGGGTACAATATGTAGAGGAATTGAAGCAACGGGGCATGCGCCTCTATGCCGTGTCTTTCGGTCATCGGTCAGAGACGTCTTATCTCAGGTTGGCCGACCGTGTTTGGACTGCCGATTGACGAATGTCCGTTGAGCGTATTTCTAAAGGCACGAGATTCCCGTATTTGTGTGCGTTCCCCCGAATGGATAATTTTGAGCGATTCTCGTGGACTTTTGATTTTTCAAGATGAAAGCGTTGGTTTGATTCTACGTGACAAATATAAAAGAAAAACATGTAAATTCCAGTCTTGTTGAAACTGAAACTACATGCTTTTCGCTCCTAACGTCGTTTTCTAAATCTTCAAGTTTGATACTGAAATAGAAGAAACTCGGTTCTGGGAATCAGAATTTGTTTAATTCAGTGGCATCTATTTTGTTCACTCCGTTCGAGTTTATTTCAGTCTGGTCTGCTGTTCCGGATAGGATAAGTTTACCTACTCCGCTGTTGCGGGCTTTCAAAGAAGTACATTCCATGGTAATATGTATAGTCCCGACTCCGGAGTTCTGAATATCAACCTTTTTACCTTTAAACTCCCTTTTCAGCAAACAGGCCGAAGAGCTCAG
>ENA-UEOL01001377-UEOL01001377.1-human-gut-metagenome-genome-assembly--contig:-NODE-1377-length-15708-cov-12.835647_pt1 | contig 15708 bp, 15 predicted proteins | sample MGYA00242884_ERZ507884 | MGnify/ENA primary metagenome ERZ507884 (study PRJEB26167, sample SAMN06115417) | human gut metagenome | host: Homo sapiens | place: China:Chongqing | collected 2015-03-06... | reverse complement strand
GTTTCAATCCACACACCCACGCAGGGTGTGACTTTGTCCCCAATCATCGCTTTTTTCGATATATAGGAAAAATTCAGAATCAAACGGGGCGTCATTGATAATATCGTAATCAGCACGGACAAAGTTTATTTTACCGGACAATTTAGCCCGGTAAAACCTTTGATTTGTTTCCAACTCATAATCCAACGTTAAATCATCCTTATAATTGGGGCGGACGGTTTGTTTGGTTCCGTCCTCCCCTATCTGCAAAAAGAATCTATATTTTGGTGTCATAGTCTTTTTATTTTACGTTTCAAATTCTTGTAACTTTCAATCGTATTTCCGTCGCCATCCACGTAAACCCGTCGTCGGTTCTGTTCCTTAATTTCCCTTACATCATCCGACAAATTGCGTAAATCCGGGCTTTGTCCGGTAACGTTTAACGTCAAACCGTCGCCGTCTGAATAGGATTTTAAATACTTATGTGCAAACGTACCATTGTTTAGCGAATTGATAACGTCCGGTATTATCTTTCTGAAACGGCGTGAACTTCGTTTATTTATCACGGCGAAAAATTCGCCTCCCTCGGCACGTCGGCGGGTTCCGTCCGGTTTCGTTCCTAAATCAATATCATTTCCGCTTTGGTGCGAACCGCCCTCCAAAAGTTCAACGGTACCGTCGCCGTATGTTTCCGTTCCTCCGGTTCCTCCGGTCTGTTTTGCCAATTGCGCCGCCTTGATTTTAGACGCTGCAAAACTCGCCCACATTACGGCAATTGCAGGTATTGCAAACGGGAAACCTAATTGCGACCATATCAACGCCGTTGCTGTTACCATGTTTCCGATTTGCTGCAATGTTTGTATTGCTGCCTGCTGTTTTTGCGCTTTCTGTTGTTCTTTCAACGCTTTTTCTTGGTTTTTCTTTGCCAAATCCAACTCCTTTTGCGCTTGTACAACATTATTGGCGTACCCGTTTGCCCTTGCTTCCAATTCTGCATCCAACGCCGATTGTGCGGCGGAAACCTCTTTATCCGCTTGCTCAACGGCTGCATCTGCTGCGGCAACACGTGCCGCCGTGAATGTATTTAACGCATCCAATGCGTATTGCATAGACGTATTAATTGCCTCTTTTTGGTCGTCGTCCAAATTAAGCCCAAACAAACCGTAAATATCTGTTCCTCGTTCCTCCCCTTTGGATTGCTCAATTTCTTGGTATATTTTTTTAATAGTGTTTTGAATTGTTTGTACCTCAACATCAGACAATTTATTGGCGGCTTGCTGATTTAATTCTAAAACCTTTTGCAAACGTTCCTTTTCTGCTTGCAAACGGAATTGAGTTTTCCGGGCTTCTGAATTTCTCAACAAATCAAACTCCGATTGTGCCAACGCTTGTTGTTGGTCGAATATCTGTAATTGCGCTTGCAAATATTCGTCCGCAATTCCGGCTCCCTTTGCGTCAAAACTTGCATTAATCGCCCCGGCGTCTTGCTGTTGCCCGGTCGGTTTCTGTTGGTTCTGTAATAATGCGGTTTGTCTTTCGTTTTCCAACAACTGCATCCGCAATTGTCTTTCCTGCTCGCTTCCCTTTTTGACTGCTTGCAAACGTAATTCAATGCTTTCTTTCTGCAACGCCAATTCCTGCAATTGTCGGTCTTGTTCGATTTTCAATAATGCCTCGGTTTGTTGCTGTTCCAACGCCGTAATTGTGGCGTTTATCGCTTGGCGTCCGGTTTCGTTCAAATCCTTTTCGGTCTGCAATTGGTGTTGTAAATCCTCAATTTGGCGGGAATACTGATATTGCGTTTGTTGGCGACGCTTTGCCCATTCGTCGGTTTCCAACTGCAATTGTGCATCCTGCAATTTTCGGGTTGCTTCCAAATTCTTTTTATATGCCGCCTCAATTTGTTTTGCTTGCTGTTCTGCTGCCTTTTCCGCATCGCTTTTACCCCTCGGCGTTACGGTTGGGTTCTGTGTTGTTACGGGTTTGTTCCCGGTCGGTTCTTTTGGCGTATCTCCTACGGAAACGGGGATTGTTATCGGCTTTATTTTCTTTTGCATATCATCCAACCCCTCTTGGAAATTTTCTGTTATGTCTTTAACTTGGGCTTTAACCAAATTTCCGTACGCTGCTGCATAATCTGCCAATCCTTTTTTTACTTCGTCAAAATCTAACGTAAACGCCCCCTTTAATGCGGTTCCGGTTGCTTTGACTATATCAATAAAGAATCCAAACAAATTTCCCAACGTATCAAATGTTGTTTTGAATCCGGCAACAATCCCATTCCAAATTGCACGTATCAAAACACTTTCATTGTATAACTCAATCAAGTAATTGACAACATCAATAACCCCTTTTATTATCGCCGTCAATCCTTGGTTAACAAAAACTTTTGCCTGCGTTGTCAACGTTTCAAAATTCCCTCCGGTTGCGTCAAACAACCCGGATAATGCGTTTTGCAACTCAATTTGGCTTTGCAATTGTTCCTCCTGCAATTGCGCCAAAACTCCGGCTTTCCCTTTTACTTCATCCATGTTTGTTGAAATATCTTTCAACGTGCGCAAATACTGCAATCCGGCGTCATCTCCGGGTTCCCCGAATATATATGCAATTGCAGCCCCGACCGTTGCCGCATTATCCGGCAATTCTGCCAATTTTGCGGAAACGTCTTGTATAACATCGAACGTTGTTTTGGTTCCGGTCTGCAAATCTTTTTGAACTTGTTCCGACGAAATACCGATACCGTCCAAAGCCGCCGCCGTCGCCGTCGTCATTTCACGCAAACGCAAATTTGCCTCCTTAATTGCGTCAACGCCTTTGTCTGAAAAGATACCCATTTTGTTTGTTTGGGTAACAATTGCAACAAATTGGTCTGCTGATATTCCCGCCTCTTTGAAATATGCCGGGTATTCTTTCAACGTGTCTAAAAATTTCCCGTTCGCATCGCCTCCGGCTAAAAACCCATCCTTAACCAATTGCAATGCCTCATTTGCAGAAATACCAAATTGTTTTGATAATGCGTTTGTTGCAATCAATGTTTCCCGGAAATCTGCGTTGAATGAATCGGCGACGGCTTGCACCTCATTTCTAAACGCTTTCAAATCATCGCCACTTTTCCCGGTAAATTGTTGCGTCAATCTCGTTGCCTCAACTAACCCGGCGTTATAATCGTACCACCATTTAAACGCCGCACCCGCCGCCGCAATTCCGGCAATCGCCAAAAAAACCGGGTTTGAAAGTAATCCCAACAAAGTTTTTCCCAATGCTTTTGCCCCGTCGCCAATAGCTGTAAAAACGGCTTTACTTTCAGCCCCGCCACGTCCTAACGCCAAAAGACTTTCGCCAAATGCGCTATTTAAACCTAACGTTTCTTTTAATTTGTCGCCATACGCAATAATTGCGTCGGACGCCTCCGTATAATTTCCGACGTTCAATTGAAATTTCCCGGTTGCTTCCTGCAAACGTTTCATTTCTTCGTATATTTCTTTGGTTTGTGCAACCAATTTTCGCCCCTCCTCGGTGTTTTCCCGTTCGGCTTTAGTCATGTTGTTTAAATAAATCTTATTCAATGAATATTGCGCCGATAAACGGTTATAACTACCCTCGGCGGATTGATTTATTTTCACAATCAGTTTATTAATTTGGTTCGCTTCCTGCTGTGCCAATTTTAACTCGGCTAACTTTTTGGCGTTCTCGCTTTCTGCAAACGCCAAATCACGTTGCGTACGTGCCAAACGTTCCGCATCGTCTGCGGCTTTTTTGGTTGTCTTTCGCCCGTCCTCCGTTGCGCCGGAAACCTTTTTCAGAATCTCCGCCAATTGTATTGCTTCGGCTTTGATATTTTTCAGCGCATTTGTATATGTGTCCGAAAGTTCATCCAATTGTTTTATCAAATCTGTAATCGAATTATCCGGGCTTATTAAATCCGAATATTTGATTGGGTTGTTATTATCTGCCATACGCCGATTATTTAGTCATTTACGGGAAATTTCCCATCTGTTGCATTTTCTTTTCTCAAACGTGTAATTTATCGCCTAAAAATAAAAACGCCGGAAATCGCCTTATTTTACCTTTTTTTGCTTGTTTGCTTTTTTGGCTTGTTCCTTGATATACTCAAATGCGTTGTAATATTCCAAAACGGTAAATTTCTTTGGGTCAACATGCAAATTTTGGGACAATATCAAACACATATTTTCAAATTGTCTGTCATGCCTAATTTCCACGCTTTCCGACCCGGTAAACGTCTGCGGGTTGAAATAGGTTATCAACTCCGCCGTAATGTCGTCAATCTCTTTTGCGTCCGCCTCGGTTGCCCGACCGTCTATTATTGTGCGTAATACAACAATCGTTCTTTGTTTCAATTTATCGTAATACTCTTTCAATGTCGCATCATCGAACAACCGGGGAAAATACAAACGCAATTCATCGTCTATTTTTTTTTTAACCGCTTCCAAATGGGCGGTTATCTCTGAATTTGCAACGTCTTTAAAAAGACTCATTGTTTGTTGCAATCCATCATCTGACAAATCATTTCGGGGTTTACCATTTATTGATTTAACCAACACGGCAAAAGCCAAATGCCGGGGGGAAACCTCGGATTGAATGAAATATATGTTTTGGCGCATATTTTCCAACTCAACGGTTGCCATGTTTGGCGTTGGGCTGTTCAAATAACGTATTACCTTTTCAATATGTCGGTCAAAATCCGACAAATCGGAACCAACCCCGGCGTCAGCCAAAAGCATTTTGTTATACTTGTGGAAACGCATAATTGGCAAATCCTCGATTGAATCATACAACTCAACGTTCATTCCTTTTATTTGTACATTCTTCATAATAAAACACGTGTTATCATTGTACTACAAAAGGGAACGCCCAAAAATGCGGGGTTTCCGGTAAATATCAACGCAAAGAAACAAATCAAAACGCACGCCCACCACGACAAACAGAAATCGCAATTAAACATCTTTGAAAAGAAATCGTTCCCGTGAATCTGTACCCATTCAATGACGCCCCATTTGCGTAATAACGTCAGCACAAAAGCCGCTATTAATGCGACAACAATAATGTTATAAATAAAATGTTCCATATACTACAATTTACATGTTTCTCCAATACTCAATTCGCCCTCAAACCGGAATCCGCCGAACGGGTGCATTAAAAATTGGTTTTCTATTTCATCCAACGAAAAGCCCCGGTAAATGTTTTCCGCCAATTCGTACACTTTGTTTATTCTGTAACTTCCATTTCGCACCAAAAAACCGCCGTTCAAAACGTCCAATATTTGCCGCTTCAAATCCTCTTTGTTGCGTGTGCTTGCATCGTTGTATATCTTTCTGTAATCAAACCAAAAGATAATCGAAAACGCCGTTTTTATGCCAATATCAACTCCGGGTTCCCAACTGATATTTTGCGGGTCGTCAACCCAAAAGAAACAGAAATTACCAATACCCGCATCGGGGCAAACTTCCATATATTCGTTTTTCCCGGAATACACGTTTGGCGTATAATAGCGTTTTTGGTTTGCGTTCATTTTAACAAGTCTTTCCGCCCTGCCAAACGCATAATCCAACCACGGCAAATTATCAACTAATCCGTTTTGAATGTTCCCAATTATCCGGTCTAACAATTCCGGGTTGTCAATAACCGGGGCTTTTACGTTATTTGTCATAAATTTGTTTTTTTGTTTCTGCCATTAAATCCGGGAAAATATATTTCCAAATCAATATTGAAATATTTTCGTCGGTTAAACCCAATATTTGACGACCGTATTTTTTTATTAAATCCTCTGTTTTAAAGTCAGACGCTTTAATTTCAAATTGTTTGTCGCCAACCTCTAAATAAAAACTACTTTCAAAATCTCCCTCATCCCGTAACGTTACCCGGTTTGTCGGCTGTCCCTTAGCCTCTTTAATTGCGATTGTTACGGGGCTGTATGGTGCATAATCCGAAATTTCGACGCCCAAACGGTTAATACCTTGTTCAAACAATTGTTCCTCGGCGTTCAAATCAACTATATATGCCTCATTGTCCCATATAATGTTTTGTATTATCCGCCCGGACGTCAAAGCCTCGTTGAAATCCGCAACCCTTTTTCGCAAATCGGTTATCCGTTTCATAAATACAACTTTTACATGAAATTATATACAACTTTCCCTTTGAATTATATAATTACACGGTTCTGTATCTTACCCCACGATTATTGCAGGCTAAACAGATACGGTCTAACCCTTGCGTATCTATTTGCAACGCCTCATAAGACTTTTTAAGGTCGTAACCTAAACCGCCGGGACGAACGCCGGACGTGTTGCCGTCCAACTCATACAAAATATCCATCCGGGTTGCGTTTGATTGATTGCGGTTAACCCTTACGTTGGGGTTCATTGCCAACGTCCGCAATGCAATTGCAGCAACTTGTCTTTGTATTACCGTTTGGAAAATCTGCCTTTGGGAAATAATGAAATCCGTTAAATCGCATCCAATAGTAATTTCGCAATTCAGCCCGTAATTTTGGGTTCGTGTGTACATCGTGTATGCAATATCCCACAACTCCGGGTATTCTGCGAACGTTTCCGGCGCATTATACATAAACGGCGTTACTTGCAAATACTTTGTCAATTCTCGCCAAACCTCAACGGAACCCATGTTGCACGTTCCGCACGGCTCCCGGCTCCAATCCTTTGATACGTTAATTGCTTCCATTCCGGCGGGTAATTCGTCTTGATTGTAGCAAAGGAACCACGCCCCCCCGGCGTTGTTCTTGTCGCTTATATACGGCAAATAACAATCATTTAACGGGAACCACTGAAAACCGCCATTTGTAACGGTAAAATTCAAATCAAAAGTCTTTATTGGGTCTATCTGCGACGAATGAAACAAATACATTCTAACAACCCCGGTTCCCCCGGTCATTTGCAAACCTATCTTTTCAATTTTCGCCGTCACTCCCATTGCACGAACCGGGACAATTTCAAATCCTACCAACTTATGATTGTTTTGCAACGTCGCCCGTATGCGTCCGGCACCATCAAAAAACGTTCTGCGTTCTAACAAATTGCGTGTTTCTTTATCCAACTGCTTAATTTGGGTAAATGTCTGAATTGCGGTTGCAATCCCGTTGCGTGTCATTCTTTCCAAAAAGTCCGAAAGAATGTTGTATTTGCTCCAAAACAAAGAATCTTCCGTTGGTTCCTCTCCTACGTTATCCGCTTTCGCTTTCCAAAACAATTTGTTCCCGTTTGTATCATTACCATACTGCACAACCTTGTTTTGTTTCCATTGCGTCAGCGCATCCCATACGGGGTATTGTATTCCCCAATCATCCGGCATAATCGCCTCCATACTATCCAACGTCAAAAGCGGGTGCGCACCTTGAAAATACAACCCACTTTCCGTCTGCGTTAAATTGTCGTCTATCGCCTTTGCCGGGTCGTATGATTGCTCCCACCCGCACACATTTTTTAACGCTTCGCATATTTCATTTATTCTTATCATAAAAACGCCCATTTATTTCCCATATTAGGAATTAAGATTGCAATAAATAAGGGGGCGGGGATAACCACCCCGTCCCCTCGGTTAAATAATTGTTCCGTTTTCCGGCTTATGCGCCTACACCTCCGGCGTGAAATTCCCCGGCGTTGGTTACATATACAGGCATACCCAAAGGTACATTTTCCGCACGTGCTGCAATCTGCGCTTTGATAATCGGATTTGCAACGGTTGTTGGGACGCTGTTGTAAGCAATTACAAACGCAACGTCTGCGCTAAATCCAAAATATTCTTTCACGTTGCACGTCATATCGGCACTCGCTGCGCCTGCTGTCTGTGACTGGTCGCCAACTGCTGTGTAATAGTGCGAACCAACGGGCAAATCAATGTACGGCAAACGTACAACGTCCCATTCGTGGAAATTCGCACGGGTGCGGTTCAACGCCTCACGGTCAACACGTGTTAAAACGCCAACGTTACCATCCTCTACGGCAAAGAATGTGCCGTTTTTGCTAGCTTCATTTACGACGTTGTTTGTATAATGGAACACTTTATTTTCGTATTCCATACGCTTGTTTACGTCGTTATAAATACCGTGCTGTGCCAATTTTTTAATAAGGCTGTCAATTCCGGCGTTACCTACGATGTGAACCAAACCCGGATAACAATTTGCACGCATAATCGGGTTAATATCGCCCATAATTTCGGTTGCCATCTGCGTTGGAACCTCAATAACGTTTGCAGCGAAATTGTAATTCAACTTGTCTTTCAATACTTGGGTTTTTCCTGCCTCCAACGCTGCAACGGCTGCTTGGTCTAACGAATTTGCAAACGCTCTGCAAACCTTTTCCATTTTGCGGTTGAAATCGTGGTCATACGAAATTTCGTTGTTCATATACAACGTTGGCACCATTGTAAAGCCGACGGAATATGTCGCCCAAACCACGGTATAAAGTGCGGACGTGTTTTCATCGTCCGGGATAACACACGTACGAACGTTGCTAACCGTAACGTCGCCATCGTAATTGATAACCGGAACTTGTACCGTATTTCCGATTGAGGCAAACGCACGTTCACGCAATTTCGGGGACAAAATGGAATTTCCGGCGTTGGTCTGTTCAATGAAAAAATCTAATGCGCCATACTCACACGGGCGGGTCATATTACGGTCTAACTCCGGGTTTTCTACTCGCCAATTCTGTAATCTTGTTGCAATTAAACTCATAGTCTTTTTATTTTAATTTGTTATTAAATGCGGGTTTACCCATTACCCGGTTATCTCTCCGGCAATTTGTTAATACTATTTTCCTGCCAAACCTTTCTCATATCTTCGTCAAACTCTTTGGAACCTACCGTTTTACCTTGCGCCATCAATTGTTTTGTAATAAGTTCGTACGCCTCTGATTGCGTTTTGGCTCCGCTTACGTCCAATGTAATTCCGCCGCCTCCGGCACCGCCTGCGAGCGTTTTTGTGCCGCCTCCTGGCTGTTGTCTTTGCTGCTCCAATACTCCCATCGTTTCCAATTCTTTTGTCAGCAACTCGGCGGGCGTGAATGGGTTCAACTGATTGTTTGGATTGCGCATAATTGCGCCGCTTGCATCTTTGAACGCCAAAACCTTTCCGCCGTTTCCGTCGTCTATATATTCCGGGTTCATGCCTTTTACTTTTTCGGTCGCCTGCGTCAAAATAACCTTTGTTACGCTTTCCGGGAATCCTGCTTTGAATTTAAGCCCGGCGGCGGCTGTCTGCAATGCGTTGTCAATTCTTACTCCGAACAATTCTTTTTCGTGGTTTGCCTTTTCTGCCTCATACTTGGTTGTCAACTCGGTAAACTGCGTTGTCACGTTCTGCAAATCTGCTTTTGCCTGCTTCAATGCTTTCACGGTTTCCGCATCTGCCGCACCATCGGCAATTGCCTTTTCTAAACGGGCTCTTTCCTTGGTCAATGAATCAATCTGCGATTGCAGCCCGGTTGCGCCATCGGCTTTTGTTTTCATTTCCCCCATTACACGTTTTGCGTAATCATACGTTTTTTCGGTTCCATTTTTAGCGATACCGGAAACCGCCAAAATATCGGCATCCAAAGCCCCGTAAATTTCGCCCGTTTTCTTGGCAATAACGCTGTTTTCGTCATTCTGCGATAATGTTGTTATCGCTGTAATCTGTTCGTCAGACAATCCCGACAAAGCCGCATTTGCAACTAAAATTTCCCTCGTTAACATAATATTCTTACCCTTTGAATTAATTAAGTGCGATTGCTTCTACTGCTCCGCTGTTTGCGTTAATAATATCAATTGTGTATTTTGGGGAATCCCCGGTTGTGTCAACCAACCAACTAACAACACGTACATGGCTGATTTTCTTTTCAACCTCTTTTGTTACCAAAATAACGTCGGTAATTGTTCCGCCCTCAATACATTCAATCAACTTTTTCTTTGTGTCGCCGCCCAATGCTGCGGCGGTTGTGGTTACTTCAATAACCAAATTGTCTTGCTGTGCAATCTGTGCCATATTCGTAATTTTTAATGGTTAAACATTCTCGTTGTTTTCCGGGCTATCGCCTGCCGCTTCCTCTGCTTCTGCTGTTTTTTCGGCTTTTGGTTTTCGTCCGGCTTTCTTTGGTTCTGCTGGGATAACTCCGGCGGCTGTCAGTTCTGCAATAATTTCGGCTTTCATTTGTTCACGTTCTGCCGCCTTTGCTTCTGCTGCCGCCTTTGCTGCTGCTTCTGCCTTTGCTTGTTTGCTGGCTTCAATCTTTTCTTTGTTCGCTGCCTCCCAAACGTTCGGGTCGTGCATAATGTCGACTTTATAACCCATTTTTCGCAAATTGTGCAATCCGAATGTTTCAAAGAACTTTTTTCCGAAAACCTGCATACGTGGTCGTGAAATTCTTTCGCCCGTTTCTTGGTTGAATTTTACAACCTCAATACGACAATGGTAAAAACTTTCCCCGCCTTGCGGCACAATGAAATTTTCCGGGGTAACGTCCAACAATCCGACGTCCTTTGTTTTACCCTCTGTTTCTGCTTTCACTCGCATAATCATAAATTTTTTTTGTTATTACTTCAATTTTCTTGGAAAATGGTATTTGGCTGCCAAATTCCAAAACGTTTGTATTCTCACGTTCAAACCTACGCACAAAATTAGCGAAATTCAATTTAATGCGCAATTCATCCTCGGTAATTAGCTGTTTTTCGTACAATTCTAATACTTCCGGACGTGTCAAATGTCGGTACGGCTCCAATTCTGCCAACACTAACATACGTTGCATTTGTATTGGGTCGTGTCTGTACTCCGTTTCGATAATCTGATTTTGTAGCACATCCAATTCCCCCTCGCTTGCTCCGCTTTCTTTCGCCATCTTATAACGTTCTCGCAATTGGGTTGCATCAGACAAATAAAACTCGGTGCCATAATTGATTTTTGCCGAAATAAACATTGTTCCATAACGCAAACGGCAAACGGTTTCGTCAACGAACTTTTGCGCCGCCTCAAAGCCTTTTTTTACTCGGTTTAATACCGTGCTTTGGCTTTCAAAATTGGCTTTAATTTGCTGTTCATTTAATGCTTCACGGGTTGTTATTTCCTCGTTGGTACCAACAACCGCCGTAATTATGTTTGTACGCAACCGTTCTTCCTCGCTAACGTTATAATCCAAACTATTACGGTCAACGGTCAACATCTGAACCGGGTTGCGCAAATCCGGCTGTTTGTCGCCGTCCGGTACCGGAATTTCAATGAATGAACCAACCCCGACAATTCGTTTATCTCCGCATTTCGGGCAACGCATCAATAAACCCGCTTGGTCTAATTTATAATAGCCTTGTTTATCTTTCAAAAACCCGCCGTCGCAATAATCGCCGTTTTCGCCGTTCGTAAAATCGCAACTTTGTTCATATCCGGAATAAATCGGGTACGACCCGTACATATCCAAATTTTTCTTTGATAAATGATAAAAAAGGAACCAATCTAAACTTTCCAACTCGGTTGTTAACGGGGACGCCTTAACGTCCGGTTCTCTCAAACTCAATGGTTCGTTCCAAAAAAAACGTGCTGGGCAATATCCCAAATCGTGCGGGCTATCAATCAGCAATTCGCCAATATTGCCTTTTTCCTCGGTAAATACCCGGTATCGTTCATCGTCAATTACGGCAATACGGTTGTCGTCCTGCCGGAATATTATCCAACGCATAACGCCCGTTGTTTTGTCTGCCTTGTATGAAATAACGTGTTCTATTGGCAACCAATAAAAGTACGGTTGCGGGTAATTATCGCCGGGGGATTGCTCTTTTGGCAAATCAACAATTAATACGCTGTTAATTTCGGTTTTGAAATATTCCCATCCCTTTGTGCTCCAAATTTCGGGTTCTTCCAATACGTGTTGTCTGTAATACTCCCAATCGTCCCTTTGTTCGCTGTTCATAAACTGATAATTGAACGCCGGGTTACGACCGTCAAAAATGCGGCTCAACTTATCAAAACAAACGCCCGTTACCTCGTTTGTCTTTACGGGGTAACGGAACAATGTTTTGAACACTTTGAATTTGTCTGCGGGTATAAGGTTTGAAACATAAGCCAAAAAATCGGTCACGGGTTGCGTAATGTATGGCGTCAACGCCTTTTCCGCATGAAATCGTATGCGGTTTTGGTGGTAAATCGCCCTACTTATCGCCGCTTTGTTCCGTGGCTCCGTTATCTGCTTTTTTATTTCTCTTATATCTAAGCCCATTTTCTTTGTCAAATTCAAATTTACTATTTTCCGGTAACTGCCAACCGCCGTTATTTGGCATTTTTAAAAGTCTTTCGGCGTGGCTAACTTCAAAATCTCGTGTCGTTTTCAATGTTTCATTTTCCAACGTCACTATTATTTGTTTACCCTGCTGCATTTTTTAAGTCTGTTAGCGGGTTAAAATCTTCTGGTACGATAATAGCCAAATCATCCGACCAATTAGGTAAAAACGTCCATTGTATTGCGTTGCTATCGGGTGCCTCAAATCCTCCCAATGTTTTATCCCCGATAAACAAAGAACGAATTGGAATAGGATAATGCGTTGTTGCTGTTGTCGGGTCTTGCAATGCACCAATTGCGCCGTTTTCATCAAACAAATAAACCCCCAAATTTTGGGAATCGCTTTCACATTGCAAATCTTTCAATGCTTTAATCAGTGATTGCGGCATTTTACGCATAACCGCCGTAAATGGGGTTGGCTCACGTCCAATAATTTCTTCAATACCGCCCAACGTTTCGTTTCCTCCGCCGAACGTACGGGGTGCGCCTGCTTCTGCTGTCGGTGCTTGGATATACGGGGAGACAACAACTTTCGTGCCGTCCTCTGCCGATAACAACGGCGTCCATGACGCTTTTCCCCCAATACCCGCCGTCGTGGTAAATGAATTTTTTTCTCCGGTGCTTTTATACAATCTCTGAAACGCTACTTTCTGAATCTGTCCGAAACTCTCGGCACACATAAAGTTTGGAATGTTTGGCAAAGCTGCTGCTGCCGGGCATTTACAAATAGCCATAATCTTAATTTTTTAACGTTAAAACTTTTGTTATTATCTCCGGGGGCTAACCCTTTGCCCCATTACTTATTGCAAAGTTATAATATTTTCGGATAAATCCTTGCATATATGAAATAAAATGCTAGTTACGACGTTTAATGCCCCTTGTTGCTTGGCTGTATGGTCTTGTATCGCCGTCCGCCAATTCCTTTTCATATATTCCGGTCAAACCGTCCTCCGGGTCGTCATGCTCATTTGCTGGGAAATCACGCAAAAACCCGGTTACGTGTTCATGTATCTTTGGAAAACGTTCCTCCCATCCTAACGGCATTATGATTTGGGCGTTGACGCTTGCCGAATTTGTTATAATGCGGCTTTCCTTGTTGGCACCTTGGTAAAATGGTTCGGAAATCGCTTTTATCTTTTTACGTATCAACTTTTCAAACCCGGCACCGCCGTTGTTACTTTCAATCCATGCTTTTTGCGTTCCACAACGGTTTATCATTTCCGGGACGGTAACGGCTGTTACTTCTGTATTTTCCTGCGTAAATACCATGTCAGTAATTAGCGCATACAAAATCGGTTCAAACCGTTTCTTTTGTTCGTTCCATGCCTCATTACCGGATTTGTAAACGTCATAACACGCCGAAAATGTAAAGTCGTCGCCCTCGTCTGCCACGTCTGTATAATTACCACTACGCACGAACGTTCCCCATTCTGATTTGTCAACGTACGTTCTGAACGGGTTCCGGTACAATCTACCCTCTGCGCTTCCGGGGTTTCCTTGGTCTAAGCATTGAAATTGTATTGGGTCTAACGCTCTTTCACGCTCCAATTTTGTCCGGCTGTGCATACTCTCCCATAAAGCCGCCCCCGGTTCCCTTGGGTCAATCTCGTTTGGTTCCCCGGTTTTCAACGCTTCAAAGTTTATGCGAACCCATGCACCATCCGGAATATTTTTAATGCTGTCCCAACTTTTAATATCAATAATCTTTTCGCCTCCCTTTTCAATCTTACCAATCAAATCTTCCTCATGCCATCGGGTAAATACAATCAGTTCTTGCGATTTATTGTGCAAACGCTTTTTTACAACGGTCGTGTACCATTTCCACGCCGCATTGCGTACAATCGGGCTGTTACCCTCTGAATAATCTTTGTAAACGTCGTCCATAATCATAACGTCAACGGTCTTTGACGTCAACGCACCGCCACGACCTACAACACGCAACGAACCCTTATGCCCAACCATTTCTATAACGTCAGAATTTCGTAAATACGTGTTTGCCATCGTTACCACATTTGAACCATTCAAAAAGGTTTTCGGAAATATTTCCCGATATTTTGGGGTGTCAATTATTCTTTGTACGTCCCGGTTAAAATCCCTTGCAATTGTGGCGGCATACGAACCAATACAAATTTTTGTGTCCGGGTTCAATCCTAACATAAAAGCGGGTAATTTTCGGCTTGAACCCTCCGATTTTCCGTGCTGGGGCGGCATTTGCACAATCATTTTTTTTATTTCCCCGTGGGCGAACTTATCCAATAGCGTATAATAAACGACGTGGAACGGTTCCAAAGCCAAATCCGGTTGCATGTACCGGGCAAAGTTTATCAGCCTATGGCGTGCCGCCGCTTTTACTATCTCGCCGGGGTTGTTTTTCAATGCTGCATACATTTTAAGCAATTGTTCTTTATCCATTTTGTTTAATTCTTAAAAATAAACCATATATTTTTGTCTTACCCCCGTATTTTTTCTGACTTAAAAACCGGAAATCTTAAAAAACAACCAATTTATTGTTTCATTTTCCATTTGTCGCACGCTTTTTCCGAACGTATTATACTGCGATTTTCGACAAACGGGCATTTTAAACAAATTGGGTTCCCGTCCATATCCAAATTTGAATGGTCGTAATAATATTTACCCCAACCACAATTCCCGCACGTGTGTACGGGTTTCGGTTCATCTTTTTTCTTGATATTATTCTTTGTTGTTCGTACCATCGTCAATTACTCCTTTTTCTGCTAATTGTTTTTTATATTCTGCTGTTTGCAATTTATCGGCGACCGCAAACAACAAATCCTCCGGTATTGCGGCAACATCATATTTCGGCGCATCGCTATTTGTATTTTCTTTCAATCCCGGTATATCAACTTTTATTGGCGCATCAAATCCCAACATCTTTGCCCGGCGTTGCTGCACATTCAAAAGCAAATCCAAAAACCGGGGGTTTCCGGCGGACGTTTCCGTTGTGGTTTCCTCATACCCGTAATATTCCGGGTTGTCGCCATCCTCCAACACTTTACGGGGCTTTGCGTTCTGTCTGTTTTTCTCTCGCAATTTCCCGGTCTTTGAACGTTCCCACGCCTCCCACAATTCAACCTCCATTTTATCCAACTTTCGCAATTCCTGCGTAACGTAATCGTCTATATTTTCCATACGTTCACGTTTCCACTCAATTAGCAATTGTTGCATATCCCAATATACCATTTGTTTTGTTATGGTATAACCGACGCCACGCCGGGCGTTTTCCTCATTCAGTCTTTCCGAAATCTCCCTATACGTGTAACCACGTAAAAACAGATTTGAACAAAAAGCCAAATCAAACTCCCTTTGGTCTTTCGTCCTTTTGTCAAACTCCTCGTTCATCTTGGTAAGTTCACTGCCACCCAGGCTTTCGATACGGAAACCATGCCCGCGCAGATCGGAAGAGAATTGCAGACTATCCAGATGATTGAAGTCA
>ENA-UEOL01001361-UEOL01001361.1-human-gut-metagenome-genome-assembly--contig:-NODE-1361-length-15820-cov-36.038938_pt1 | contig 15820 bp, 15 predicted proteins | sample MGYA00242884_ERZ507884 | MGnify/ENA primary metagenome ERZ507884 (study PRJEB26167, sample SAMN06115417) | human gut metagenome | host: Homo sapiens | place: China:Chongqing | collected 2015-03-06... | reverse complement strand
CAGGCGAAGTCACGCATCAACCAGGCAAAGAAGGAGGGTACAACCCCTGACCCAAAGGACCTGGAACTCGTGAAGACCGAGAAGCAGAATGCTTTCGCCATCTCACAGTACACCGACATCATGACCATCGAGAAGTTTGCCAAGCACATCACCTCTCATGGTAGTGTTTATTCAAGAGCCGACATCAGCGCCATCCTCTACATCGCCGTAGACTGCATGCGTGAGATGTTGCTCGAGGGCAAGAAAATCCGTTTGGGCGACCTCGGTGATTTCTCTCTCCTTCTCACTTCGAAGGGTGCCGAGGATGCCGACAAGTTCACCGCTCAGAACATCACCGGCGTGAAGGTTCAGTGGGAGCCTGGTCAGGAGTTTAAGAACCTTCGCGATGACGCCGAGTTCAACCTCGTAGCCAGCCGCAGCGCTCAGGCAGCCGTTATCAAGGCGATTAAGGAGGGTAAGACCAACGTTGACCTCAACGCGCCAACTACTCCGGATAATACGCCTGGCGGTTCTACCCCAGGTGGTTCAAACACCGGTCAGACCGGCAGCGAAGGCCAAGGCTCTGAATCAGGCGGCGGTACTACCGGCAAGGACAATACTGGCGACGGCCTCGAATAGCCCAAGGATAGACTGGCTAGGGTGCTAGCCCCTAGCCCAGCCTATCCGCCCACAAAAAATTCAACACTCAACATTCAACATTCAACATTCAAAAAAGATGAAAGCGAACACTTGGAAAACAATTCTTCAGATAGCCATCAGCATACTGACCGCTATCGCTACTACGCTCGGAGTAACGAGCTGCATGGGATAAAAACCAAAACGACCGCTCACCTCAATATGAGGAGAGCGGCCATTTTTGTTCTACCGAGAATTCCGGTCATGAAGGGTCAAAGTCATGAAGGGTCATTATCATTTTCAAACCGGTGTATCGGTGGCTGAATCATTGAAGAGGGTGGCGGGCATATCTATTTTCCCAGTTGGGAGGGGAATGAAAAGGAATGATTTTCCGGAATCTGACGGAACGAAAAAAGCCCCCGATGCATCTCGCACCAGAGGCTCAAGAGTTCATTTAATTTTTATGAAGCACAACCAACTTTTGGTTGCACATCGTTCAAACATACTGTAAAACTGGTTTATCTATCAAGAGACCAGCGTCTAAATCTCCTTTTATTTTGGCAATGCCTTGCCTTATTCTTTTCAAGCTCTTGGCCTGTGGCACCTTGATGCCAGCGGCATATTGCCTGAGCAATGATGCATTCATACCGATATACTTTGCAAAAGCGGAGATACTAATCGTAGTATTAACTATGTTTAAGCTTTCTGACCATCAGAAAACGGTTGCTTGTAAATCCGCTTTAATATTGCTCATGCAGGCGTTGAGTCGCTGATGTCCCCGGCACGGAATCGTGTCGGGGACTGAGTTGAGTTATCGAACATGTTAGCTATGCTAACTGCAATGCACTGATGCGATTGCTTATTTCCTTGACTGCCTGGTTAAAAATGCCTTTCTGCTCCTGGTTGAGCGTATAAACCTTTCCACGCACCTGATATCCGTTGAGACGCTGCAAAAGCCATGATGCGCTCTTATTGAAATAGGTCTTGGCAATATAAGAGATAGGAAGCAGTTTGTAATCCTCCGCATCTATCTGGCTTCGGAGAGCTTTCATTTCGCTCTCCAGGCGAGTTACATTCTCCTCCACGAATGGTTTTGCCACTTCAGCAACAGCATCCTTATCCATCTTTTCCAACTTAGCGATAATTTCTTTTTTTCGCTCTTCGCTCCTTGCATCGGTATTACCAGCAAGAGACTGATATTCCTCCAATAAAATCTTAATATTTTCCATATCAATAATATATTTTATAATCTCCTCCCAAAGGAGGGGAAGTGAAACTTTACTTTCTATTCTTCATCAGTCTTGAAAGGTCATCTAAGAGATAATCAAGTCTCTTTTCGATTTCCTTCTATGAAAGACCGGTGAATTTCACGATTCGGAGAAAGTCTTCGATTTCCTTCTTCTTTCTCTCGATTTCATTTTCTAAATCTTCTTGCATAGCTTAAAAATCTAATTGATTAAACATGTTCCTTAACTCGATTGCAAAGGTACATAATAATTTTAATATGTACAAATATCCCATAATAAATTTATTATGTATAACACATTTTTAACGTCTTGATACGGGAAATGAGCGGAAAAAAGCGTATCTTTGCAGGAAAGAAATGTTTCACCTATTTATATATATATAAGGTATGGAAAAGATAATAAGTAATAAGGCAGCCTCCTTTGTCAGCATGGAGCTTGCCAGATATGCGCTGGAACGGGCAGACCTGAGAGCCAGCAGCATCCTGACCGCTATCGCTACTACGCTCGGAGTAACGAGCAGCATGGGATAAAACAAAAGAGAGGGTGTGTCACAAGCCACACCCTCTCTTTTTTTGTTTCTACCTAAAAGCCGGTCATGAAGGGTCAAAGTCATTAAGGGTCATTATCATTTTCAACCCCCAAAAAGATTCCGGTCATTTCCGGTTATGGTCATTTTCGGTCATTATCATTTTTAAACCGGTGTATCGGTGGCTGAATCCTTGAAGAGGTCATCGGCTGATGGAATCTCATCTTCATCAAACCACTTCTTCAACTTGTCCTGAGCCTTTGCTTTTACATCTTCTGAAACCTCACCCCAAACTTTCTTGAGCACAAACAGCAATACGGCAAGGTCATCGCCCAAACCGGCAATAGGTATGGCGTCTGGAATCACATCGAGCGGACTGATGAGATAACCCAAGGCTCCTACAATCAGAGCCTTGTCCTTCAGCGAAACCTTGTCACTCTCTAACGTATAATAGAGAATGAGCGCTGTATAAACCATCTTGGCACCGGCACGTTTGGCAACATGCGAAATCTTCTCGACAAATGCACGCTGGGTGAACTTGTCCTTATAGTCCATAAAGTCTGGTAATGTCATACTACTTACAGTTTATAGTTTATTATTTATAGTTTACAGTTACGACCGCTTCTCGTAGAAGAGGACTGCCTTGATGAAGGTCTCCATCTTAGGCTCCTTATGATGGCTCACGCGATAGGCGATGATCATCTGGAGAAGTGCCTTGACAAAACACGCCAGCAGCAAACCGATGATGACGGCTATGACCGTGGCGAGCATCTTGCCGTTGTCGTAGACGGGTGACTTATCCGGGAAACAGGACAGCACCAGTACGGGGAGGACGGTGATGAAACCGCCGATGGTGAGCTGGCTGCGCTTGGAACCGCCCATGTCGAGTATCGCCTGCTTATCGAAAAGATAATCATCCAGCTCCATACGGGTAATGCCGTAGTTCTCAAACTTTGGGAAATCGGGCTCATTGCCATATTTCGCTATCTTGCCCGTTACCTTATGTTCGAAATCATCTAATATCTGCTTTTCCGGTTCTCTGAGTTTCATAATCTTGCTAGTTTTTAAAATCGTTTAAAATGAATGCATCTTACACCTTATTATATATAAAGGCTGCGATACTGAAAAAAAGAAAGCAGTGCCCCTGTAAGCCGAGTTCTGTGTTCCTATATCAGATATGCTGTTATGCTGTGTTCATATCAGATATAAGAATGTCTGTCATTTATCTAGTCCCAAAGTCACCCTTGGGCTCAAGCACTCTACCCTCCGCAGCAGCCCTAAGGCAATCGGACGAGCCGCCCTCAATCTGCGGTATACATGAGCTTACAGCTCCCAGATGGCACAGCCTGACGATCACCCGCCAGCTGGTGGTCTCTTACACCACCTTCTCACCCTTACTATCCCCCACCGTGGGAATCGGCGGGGGAGCGGTTATTTTCTTCTACCGACACCTACTGTCACCAATAGCTTCTAGTTTCGGAAGTGGGATGCTCTATGCTGCCCGGACTTTCCTCTCGCACCTGAAAGATGCCAGCGACAGACCGGAGCACTGCTTTCGACATGCAAAAGTACAAAAAACTTTTGATACTATCGCACGATTCCTCTCTTTTTTATACATCATTAACTGAGCTTTCGCATATCGGGAAGTTAAAGGAGTTAAGGAGTTAAAGGAGTTAAGACGTATGTCTTGCTGCTTAAAAACTACGCCAAAAGACTATTGTCTTAACTCCTCAGCGACCGTAGGGAGCGATAACTCCTTAACTCCTTATTGTTTTAACAGATATTTACCAATCAGTAGAATATAGTTACGTATACAAAACTAAGATTTTCATGCTTACATTCAAATATTTGTGAATTTAGGGCATTTCTTGTTTAATAGCCGTTAAAGTGTTAATTTGAAATGTTAAAACGGAATAAATTTATGCTGAGAATGAAGCGTATCTCAAAAAATGACCCTATATTTGCAACCGGAAACAGAGCGGTGCATGACAAGCTGACTTTTGGCATGATATTAGCTGCTGCAGTTCCAAGGAAAAGAAAAGTAAACAATAAAAAAATAAGAAACATGAAAAAATTAAGTAATTATGTTGTGGCTGTGCTCTGCGTTGGTTCGCTCGCATTTTCAGCCGGTGCTTTCATGAAAGTAAATGCTACACCTGCAGTTACCGCTGCGCCAGCAGGTCAGCCTGTAGACTTAACCTATGCTGCCGAGAAGGCGCTGCCTGCTGTAGTACATATTAAATACGTACAGAACTCGAAGGTGAAGACGGTAGATGTGCAGGACGACCCATTCGGAGGTTTCTTCGACCCGTTCGGCTTCTTCGGCAACCCGGGACAGGGCAACGGAGGAACACGCAAGCAGAAAGTACAGACTCCGAAGAGAGAGGCTACCGGTTCGGGCGTCATCATCAGTCAGGACGGTTACATCGTTACCAACAACCACGTGGTAGAAGGTGCTGACGAGCTGACCGTAACACTGAACGACAACCGTGAATACTCTGCACGCATCATCGGAACCGACAAGACTACCGACCTCGCCCTCATCAAGGTAGACGGCAAGAACCTGCCTACCCTGCCTATCGCCGACAGCGACAAGGTGAAGGTGGGTGAATGGGTCATCGCCGTGGGCAACCCATTCGGACTGAACAATACCGTTACAGCCGGCATTATCTCTGCCAAGGCACGTTCGCTCGGTGCCAACGGCGTAGAGAGTTTCATACAGACCGATGCTGCCATCAACGCAGGTAACTCGGGCGGTGCACTCGTCAACACCCAGGGCGAACTGGTAGGCATCAACGCCATGCTCTATTCACAGACCGGTTCTTACTCCGGCTACGGTTTCGCCATCCCTACCTCTATCATGAACAAGGTGGTAGACGACCTGAAGAAATACGGCAGCGTACAGCGCGTGATGCTGAGCATACAGGGAAGCGATGTGCTGAACTATATCAACGCCCAGAAGGAGAACGGCAAGGATGTGAACCTGGGAACCAACGAGGGTGTTTACATTGCCAAGGTTGATGAAGACGGCAACGGTGCTGAGGCAGGACTGAAGGAAGGTGACGTGATTACCAAGGTTGACGGCAAGAAGGTGACCAAGATGGCTGAGCTGCAGGAAATCCTGAACGGCAAGCGCCCTGGCGACAAGATGAGCATCACCTACCTGCGCAACAAGAAGGCAAGCACCAAGACCATCACGCTGAAGAATGCCCAGGGCAACACTTCGGTTATCAAGAGTGCCGACCTCGACGTGCTCGGTGGCAGCTTCCGCCCTATTACCGAGAGCCAGAAGAACCAGCTCAACATCAAGTATGGTGTAGAGGTAATGAAGGTGAACAGCGGTGCCCTGAAGGATGGTGGCATTTCACGCGGTTTCATCATCCAGCGCATCAACGACAACAACATCAATACGATAGATGACCTGCAGAAGGCTGTGAAGAGTGCTTCTACCAGCAAGGACCCAGTGCTCTATATCCAGGGTATATGGCCAACAGGCAAGAAGGCTTACTTCGCTGTTCCGCTGCAGAAAGACTAAGGGTAAGAGTTCTAAGAGAAACGTCTCATGATTGAGTAGTGAAAAAGGCTTTTTTACTGCCAAAAAACTCAAGAAACAGACAAAAAACAATAAAATAGTAGGTATTTCTGAAAAATATCTACTATTTTTTTTGGTATTTAAACAAAAAAGTGTATTTTTGCAACTACTTAAAATTTGATGCCAGCATGAGACAATTAAAAATTACTCAGTCAATTACGAATCGCGCAAGCGCATCGTTGGAAAAATATCTTCAAGATATTGCTCATGAGGAGCTGCTCTCTACAGATGAAGAGGTGGAGCTCGCTCAGCGTATAAGAAAAGGTGACCGTAGGGCATTGGAGAGATTAACAAAAGCCAATCTCCGTTTCGTGGTGTCTGTTGCCAAACAGTACCAGAACCAGGGGCTCAGCTTGCCTGATCTTATCAACGAAGGAAATGTGGGGCTTATCAAAGCCGCACAGAAGTTTGATGAAACCCGAGGCTTTAAGTTCATCTCTTACGCCGTATGGTGGATTCGCCAGAGCATTCTGCAGGCCATAGCCGAGCAGAGCAGAATTGTGCGCCTTCCGCTCAACCAGGTGGGAAGCGTTAACAAGCTTAACAGAGAGATGAGTAAGTTCGAACAGGAATTTGAACGCAAACCGAGTGTAGACGAAATGGTTGACCGCGTAGACTTGCCGGAAGACAAGATTCAGGACGCCATGAAGGCTACGTCAACAAGCCGCCACCTGAGCGTGGATGCTCCTTTTTCTGACGATGAAGAAGGCAGCATGCTCGACCTGCTGGCCAATTCGGATGATCCGACCGACAATGAACTGCTGACAGAGTCGCTGAGAGTTGAAATAGAAAGACTGCTCGGCACGCTGCCGGACAAAGACCAGAAAATCATTGCTGCCTTCTATGGCATAGGAACACCGGAACTGACGCTCGAAGAAATCGGAACCAAGTATCATCTCACCAGGGAAAGAGTACGCCAGATCAAGGAAAAAACGATAAGGCGACTCCGGAACAAAACGACAGATAAACTGCTGAAGTCCTATCTGGGATAAGGAAAGATCCTGCATGACTGATGGGGCAGACAGCACAAAACAAAATAAGACAGAAAAAGAAATGAAAATTACAAAAATTGCATTAGCATCTATTGCATTAGCATGTTTCAGCTCGCTCTCTGCATCAGCCAAGAACGAAGCTAAGACTGCATACATCTTTGGATTTGCCTCGTCGTTTAATGACTCTACAGTCTATTTCACAGACGTTCAGAAGGTTGATTCTGCCTATTTCACCCGCAAGAGCAAGTTTCTGATAAGCCGCGAGAACTATTCATACCAGTTGCGCGACTATCTGGAGCAGAAAGGTGCCGGCAACCGCACGTGTATCGTGATGTTTGACTTCAACCAGAAGAAGGCTGAAAAGAAATGGAACAAGCTCTATGCAAGATACATTCAGAAGCCAAAGGCTAAGAAGGCAAAGAACGGACAGCAGATGAACGATGCGCCTAGCCCTTATCAGGTGAAGACCATCAACTCTACAGATTTTCATTTTTCATCTGTTCAGCCAAACGATGAAGAGGTTGAAGAGGTAAAAGTGAAGAAGGCTAAGAAAGCCAAGAAAGAAAAGCGCAGAAAAGGCGCTAAAAATGAATAAGAATTCCAAAAGATCCTTACTTCGCAAAGTAAACAAGGGTAAACATTAAATTAAGAAGCCATTCCCGTTTCTGCCGGGAATGGCTTCACTTTTTTATATCATATCATTTTCTACTTCAGGTTCTGCTTGAACCAGTTAGCTATCTGGCGAAGCAGATGGTTGCGGGTATTGCCACCCGAAATGCCATGATTGCGGTTCGTGTACCACAGGGTCTTGAAGTCCTTGTCTGCCTGAACCAACGCCTCAGCATATTCGAAGGTATTCTGCGGATGCACATTGTCATCTGCCAATCCGTGACAGATAAGCAACGCACCATGCTGCTGCTTTACTCGCTCGATAGGATTCACCTTGTAACCCTCTTCGTTCTCCTTAGGAGTGCGCATGTAGCGCTCAGTATAAACCGAATCATAGAAGCGGTAGCAGGTAGGAGGAGCCACAGCCACACCTGCCTTGAACACAGGACGGCCCTCGCTCATACTCATCAGCGTATTGAAACCACCATAGCTCCAGCCCCAAATGCCGATATTATCCTTGTCTACATAAGGCAGAGAACCCATGTAGAGAGCGGTCTCAACCTGATCTTTCGACTCTAAATCGCCCAGACGGAGATAGGTAGACTTTTCAAACTCTGCTCCTCTACCGCCTGTTCCACGACCATCTACGCAGGCAATGATGAATCCTTCCTGTGCAAGATAATAATCGAAAGCACCGCCATTGCCCATACTGCCCGTGCTCCATGAATCGAGCACCTGCTGGTTGCCCGGACCTGAATACTGGAAGAGGATGACAGGATACTTCTTGCTGGCGTCGAAATCTACAGGCTTCACCATCCAGCCGTCCAGTTTCACACCTTCGGAAGTGGTGAAAGAGAAAGTCTCGCGCTTGCCCCAATTATACTGCTGGGTCTTTTCGAGCAGCTGCTTGTTGTCTTCCAATGTCTTGATGAGCTTGCCCTTGTTGCTGCGTACGGTGAAGACATAAGGATGGCTGTAGCTACTCCAGGTATTGACGAAATAGCGGTAATCGCCCGAGAAGTAAGCCGAGTTGGAACCAGCCGCATCGGTAAGGCGCTCCACCTTTCCGTTCTTATGAGCCACGTAAACCTGGCGGTCGTGCGCATTGAGTTTGGCAGCCTGGAAATAAACATCGCCCGTCTTCTCATCCATTCCGTAGATAGAGGTAACATCATAGTTGCCCTTCTCTACCTGGCGCAGGAGCTTGCCGTTCATATCATAGAGATAGAGATGCATGAAGCCGTCGCGGTCGCTAGGCAGCAGGATGTTCTTCTTGCCCACGATGCTGTTTTCAATCACCTCTTCCTTTACAAACTTAGGCACACTCTCCTTGATGAGCATCCTGCTCTTGCCGGTGAAAGGATTGACTGCATAGAGGCGCATGTCGTCCTGATGGCGGTTCATCGTATAAACAATCAGACTGTTGGCGTCTGGCGATGTCTTGATGCGTGGATAATAGCCGTCGGAATCTACAGGCACATCGAGCGCCACGGTCTTGCCGTTCTTCATATCATAGCTCCAGAGGCTCACCTTAGAGTTGTCCTGTCCTGCCTTAGGATATTTATAGGAATACTCTCCCGGATAGTCGTGATACTCGCTATGGGTAGGATGAGAACCTTCGAACATCTGCAGAGAATAAGTCTTTACGTGCGATTCGTCGAAGCGTATCCATCCGATGGCAGTTCCATCCGCATTCCATGCAAAGGCGCGGTTGAAGCTAAACTCCTCTTCGTAAACCCAATCAGGAATACCATTGATTACCTCATTGAACTTACCGTCGCGGGTAATCTGGGTTTCCTTATCTCCATCGGTAACAAAGAGATTGTTATCCTTTACGAAGGCGATGTGGCGTGAATCAGGCGACCAGGTAGCCACCTGCTGGTTAACGCCCTGGGAAAGTTTCTTCAAACTCTTCTTAGCAATATCGTATACGAAATACTCTGCCTTGAACGAGCGGCGGTAGATAGCCTCGCGATGGGTCATGATAAGCAATTTCTTGCCATCAGGACTGATTACATAACCCTCAATCTGTTCGAAGGGAGCCTTGACTGCGTTCACATCGAAGAGGATGCTCATCTGCTTACCCGTCTTGAACGAATAACTGATAACCTGCTTGCCATCATTGCTGATAGAAGCGTACAAATCGGTGCCATCAATAGGGTTAATACCGGTAACATAAGAGGCAGCAAACTCGCCGGAGGTAATGGCCTTCAGGTCGAGTTTATCTGCAGCTTGCATTGCTGAAACCATCATGACAGTTGCAATAAAAACTGGAAATCTTTTCATGTGTTAATCTTTATGTAATGCCTCAATAGGCGAATAATCTTCGTCCTTGAGCAGTTGTTCAACTGTTACTTTAGGGTTGCGCTTTACATAAGCGCAGATTGTCTTCACATACTTGGTCTTGAAAATCTCCTTGCCCATCGCCTTGTTGACAGCCCACATAATCTTGCCCATGTGCAGATCGCGGTCGAGCTGCGGACGGGTGTCGAACTGATCCATCGGATAGATGCTCAGCAGATAGAAGGTAAGGCAATCCGGCACAATATACTGGCGCGACATGGTGCTGCGCTGCTGCGGCGTATAGAATTTCTTGTAGAGCGGATAGTTTTCGCCCATGTATTTATCGAGCGAAATTCCTACTGAGTGCTGTCCTACTACGATGCTCTGGTCGAGAGCGCCAATCTGGGCATAGAAACAAGGCTGCTGGAGCTCCGGAATCCAACTGTTCAGACGTGAGAAGGCAGTTTTCAGCTGCTCGTTGATGTCTTCCATATTGGCAAATTCTGCCTCAGCATCGGCAATAAGTGACTGCAGGGTAGAATCCTGATAGAACATGAGGAAACGGTTGCTGATATTGGCATCGGTAATGGTGCCAAGCTGGAGCATTTTCTCTATCAGCGTACGGGTTTCTATCGGGTAATCGGTGTTCATCTGCTGCAGGGCTGAGAAATCACCGGTAGTAAGATATCTGCTTTCCAATCGGTCGTAACGCTGTACTGACAGGGGCACAGCCTCTCCTTCCTCGTTCGGCTTGAACTTAAACTCGCAGGCCGAACTGAGAAGCACGATTGCTAATATGACTATATAATTAAAAAACCTTTTCACGATAATTTACAAATCTTCGAGTTACGACTGCAAAAATACTAAAAATTATTTAAATTACCAAGCTTTTTTGCTAAAAAATCATACGCATTCGCAAAAAAAATGGGTTTTTCTCTTAAATTTGTTTGCAAAATAGCCAGCAATGAGCAAAACGTAAGGCTTTTTTGCTCATTACTGGCTATTTGCGCAGTTTTTCTGCTTATCGGATGATAAAAGAAACGGCTTATCGGATGATGACAGAAACTGAAACCTGAACCGGCTCTTCTATCTGCTTCTTCCAGGCTTTCAACCACTCATACCACTCTTTCTCGCCCTTGAAACCATAGGTTTCGTTGGCACTGGTATAAGCAAGCTTATAACTGAGCTGGCTGCCTGCAGGTTTCACCACCTGAGTATAGCAATCCTTATTGGCTGGCTGCTGACTTACCAGGGCAGACTGTGGCACATAAATGCCCAAGCCTACGGTCTCCAGCTTGTGCTTTCCATCGTCCTTGCCTGTTGGCCAGTCGCTGCCGTAACAGCCTCGCAATCCCTTGCCATCAGCAAATTCGCTGGAACCCTTTACGTTGATGAGTCCTGTAGCAAACTGATAATCAGAAACATCCTTGTTGAAGAATACATCTACGTCGAAATCGCGATGACCGGCATAGATGGTGTAGCGGATAGTGGCATTGACAGGCTGCAAGCCCGGAGCCGGAACCCAACCCTTATCCACTACCTCGACGATGGCACGGAGCGGACCTTCTGAAATGACGCGCTGCTCCTGGTATTTCACGTTGTTGAACAGCACCTGGTCTTTACCGTCCCAGCCACGGAGCGCACCCAGTCCGTAGGTATTGCCTACCCAGAGGCAATCATCGCCCGAACCAGCCTGAATCTGCTCTTCTGAAGGATAGAACTGCGTATCCTGAACCACCAGTCCCTTGTTGATTTTGCCATAAAGGTCGATGGTCTGACGATGGTCGAAATAAACACGCATGGCAATCAGTTCACTTTCGAAGCAGATGCCATGAGAATGGACGTAGTGATAAGGATCCTTGGTCTTCTTATCAAACGAGATGCTGCGCAGATAAATATCCTGCCTGTTCTTAGCCAGCTTCCTGTTTCTGCTTGGCAGACAGAGTTCGGCAAAGGTACGAGCCGGATACAGTGCCTGCTCGCCCTCACGATAGAGATGCACCTGATAGGTCTTGGTTTCTTTCTTGCCCAAATCGGCAAGGAAACAGAGTTCATCGTTGGTACAATCGCGGTTGGTGTCGTCGAGCTGTGAAGGAATCTCCTTGCCGTCAACGGTTACTACAGCGCGCTGAATGTCGCCGATAGCTCCCAACTTGCTGAGATCTACCACCACCGGAGCATCGGTTCTTGCCACCTTGGAAGGATTGGAAACCGACACCTGGAAATTAGCCTGCGCCTGGGCTGACAGAACCATCAGCGAAACCAGCGCCATCATCATTTGTCTTTTCTTCATAGATTTTTAAGTTTGTTTGTTAATAGTCTACAACTGCGAGAAGAGTTTCTTGCCCTTGGCGTAATATTGCCAGATGATAGAGATATTGTAAACCTGCGGAATCACCTCCTTCACCCTACTCGCCTGTATCTTTCTGCGATCTTCGTCAAACTCATGTTTCCATGCCTTGAAAGCCCTGCGCGCCTTGAAGATAGCCTTGAAGTCACCCCAGTTGCGTTTCAGAACCAATGTTTCGAAAGCAGCAAGATAATCCAGGAATCTGCGCATACGCATTACATGTGTCAACTCCGTATCACTCAGATTCTTATAAAGCATGGTTAAATTATTTCTGAAATTCAGATAAGTCTTCATCGGATTGCTTTTCGGCAGGGTTCCACCACCCACATGATAAACCTCACTCTCAGGAATGCAGTAGATTTTTCTGCCCATCAGACGCAAGCGCCAGCAAAGATCTATCTCTTCATTATGAGCAAAGAAGCGGCCGTCTAAACCTCCTGCAGTCCAATAATCCTTTGAACGGATCATCATACAGGCACCCGTAGCCCACAAGATTTCCTGCTGGTAATCATACTGCCCGTTATCGCGCTCTACCGTATCAAAGATGCGGCCGCGACAGAACGGATAGCCGTATTTGTCGAGGAATCCGCCGCAAGCGCCAGCATACTCAAAACTGTCCTTATCGTATTCGGCAAGCAGCTTAGGCTGGCAGGCAGCCACCTGCTGATGCGAATCCATAAACTCGATGAGCGGTGTAAGCCAATGATGCGAAACCTCCACATCGCTATTCAGGAGCACGTAATATTCTGCATCAATCTGCTTCAAGGCACGGTTATAGCCTTCTGCAAAGCCGAAATTCTGCTCCAGCACGATGGTCTTCACCTGAGGAAACTGAGTCTCCAGAAGGTGCATCGAACCATCAGAAGAAGAATTGTCTGCCACCCAGATTTCTGCATCCTGACGGGAATATTCGATGACATTCGGAAGATACTTTGCCAGCATCTTCTGTCCATTCCAGTTTAATATAACGATTGCTACTTTTGCCATATTTATTGTAAACTCTTTAATCTGTTATTCAGAAGATTGGTAAACTCATAGTTCTTGAGTCCCCATTTGGGAGCAACCAGCAGTTCTTTGGGCGACTGACTGACGAAGCGCTCCAGCACCAAATCCTTTCTGAGCAGACGGATGTATTTCACGATGACATCAATATATTCCTCTACCGTGTAAACATGGAAGGGATGCTCAGCATATTCCTGTGCCAGCCGGGTGCCCCTGATAATCTGCATCTGATGAATCTTGAGAATATCAAGCGGCAAGGAAGAGATGAGAGGAGCCTGGCGCAGACTTTCTTCCGCATCTTCTCCCGGCAAACCGATAATGATGTGGCCGCCCGTAAGGATTCCCCTGGCATGAGTACGCTCCACGGCACTACGGCAACAGGCAAAATCATGTCCACGGTTGATGCGTTTCAAGGTTTCATCATTGGCACTCTCAATGCCGTATTCCACCAGCACGAAGGTTCGGCGGTTCAGTTCTTCCAGATAATCGAGCAATTCATCGCTCACACAATCCGGACGGGTTCCGATAACGATTCCCACCACATCTTCCACTTCAAGAGCCTCTTCATACATCTGCCTCAGTTGCTCCACCCTGGCGTATGTATTGGTATAAGCCTGGAAATAAGCCAGATATTTCATATCAGGATACTTCCTGCTGAAGAAAGCCTTTCCCTCCTCCAGCTGTTCAGTAATCGACTTTTTCCGGTCGCAATAGCTCGGATTGAAGGTGCGGTTGTCGCAATACGTACATCCGCCACTCGAAATCCTCCCATCTCTGTTAGGACAGGAGAATCCCGCGTCTATCGAAATCTTCTGAACACGGAAATCAGGAAACTGCTTCCGGATCCATGTTCCAAAATCGTTGTAATACATTGGACTTTGAACTTTGAGCTTTGAACTTTGAACTTTATGATTAGCCCTTTTTACTATAAACTATAAACTATTAACTATCAACTAAAGAAGCTCTGCCTTCAGCGCCGTCTTATCGTGATTGAAATCACCCAGGCGAACCTTGATAAGCTGGTTGTCGTATTCTTCCTTGGCGAGAGCCGGTGAAAGTTCTACGCGGATATAGTTCTTGGTGAAGCCATGCATTGCCTTGCCTCTTGGCGCCTTTTCGAAGAGAACCTCAGCCTCAGTACCGATGTATTGGGCATAGAATTCCTGCGTCTTCTGATCACTCAACTCCAACAGTCGCTTGGAGCGCTTCTTCTTCTCCTTCTCGTCAACCACATACGGAATCTTCAAGGCAGCCGTGCCCGGACGCTCGGAATAAGGGAAGACATGAAGCTGGGTAACAGGCAGACTCTTCAGAAACTCATAGCATTCTTCAAAACACTCCGGAGTTTCGCCGCGACAGCCCACCATCACATCCACGCCGATAAACGCATCAGGCATCTTCTCCTTGATAAGATTCACCTTGTGGGCAAAGAGCGCCTTGTCGTAACGACGGTGCATCAGCTTGAGCACCTCATCGCTTCCGCTCTGCAGAGGAATGTGGAAATGAGGCATAAAGGCACGGCTCTGGGCACAATACTCTATGAGATCATCATCACAGAGATCAGGCTCCAGACTCGAGATGCGGTAACGCTTGATTCCTTCTACCTGATCCATCGCCTTGACAAGGTCGATGAATCGCTCGTGGGTAGTCTGACCGAAATCACCGATATTCACACCGGTAATGACGATTTCCTTACCGCCTTCAGCAGCCGCCTGCTCACATTGAGCCACAAGCGACTGGATGCTCGGGTTGCGCGAATTGCCTCGGGCAAATGGAATAGTGCAATAGGTGCAATAATAATTGCAGCCGTCCTGCACCTTCAGGAAATAACGGGTACGGTTGCCACGCGAGCAAGAAGGCTGGAAAGTCTTGATTTCCTTCGTCTTCACGCTATAATGCTGATGAAGAGCCGCAGCATCGCTGTTCTGCGCCCATGCATCGCTGAGATATTGAATCAAGTGCGCCTTCTCGTTAGCACCCAACACGAGGTCTACACCCTCTATCTTGCTGACATTCTCAGATTCGAGCTGCGCATAACAGCCCGTCACGATAACGAATGCGCCCGGATTGTTTCTCACCATCCGGTGGATAGCCTGACGGCATTTATGATCGGCAACTTCTGTTACCGAGCAGGTGTTAATAAGACAAATATCAGCTTTCTCCCCCTTTTTAGCAGTAATGACGCCCATATCTTCGAGCATTTTGCCAAAAGTGGAAGTTTCAGAGAAGTTGAGTTTGCAGCCTAGCGTATAGTAAGCTGCCTTTTTACCTTGGAAGGCACTTGAATCTATCATAAATTATCTTTTCTAATATTCTAAAAGGTAACCTAAAAAAATGAAACATAGTCTCTATAAAACGAAAAAGCCGCTAGACCGAAGTCCAGCGGTTGTTTCTCTCATTTTTTCGTTCGCAAGTAATTTCAAATTACTTAGCAGAATCAGCAGCAGCTGTATCAGCAGCAGCAGTGTCAGCAGCAGTTGTATCTACCTGAGCTGTGTCAGAATCAGCAGAAGCTGTGTTCTGAGCTGTTTTGTTACCACATGATGCGAAAGAGATAGCTGCGATAGCTACGAACATAAAAACTAATTTCTTCATTTTCTTTGC